>Ga0181529_10000503_pt1 | contig 56617 bp, 49 predicted proteins | sample PEATcosm2014_Bin_36_FD_119763 | JGI IMG/M metagenome (GOLD analysis project Ga0181529, IMG submission 119763) | Peatland microbial communities from MTU Mesocosm Facility, Houghton, MI, USA - PEATcosm2014_Bin10_30_metaG | ecosystem: Environmental > Terrestrial > Soil > Wetlands > Peat | place...
AGCGCCAGCCCCATCGCCTGCAGCGGCGCCACGCCGATAATCACCGCCCGCTCCACGCGCTCCGGGTCGTGCATGGCCCAATCCAGCGCCTGCATTCCGCCGATGGAGCCGCCCAGAACCAGCCGTAGCCGCCGGATGCCCAAGGAATCCAGCAGCTTGGCCTGCGCCCGCACGTTGTCGCGGATGGAAACCAGCGGAAAGCTGGAACCGTAAGGCTTGCCCGTCTCCGGGTCCACCGAGCCGGGCCCGGTTGAGCCGTAACAGGAGCCCAGCATATTGATGCAGATCACAAAATCCTGATCCAGCGAGAGCACCGCGCCGGGAGCAAAGATCTCCGGCCACCACGAGCCCACCAGCGCCGAGCCGGTCAGCGCATGGCAGACCAGCACGGCGTTTCTGCGCGCCGCATTCAGCCGCCCGTAGACCGCGTAATGCAGCGTGACACCGGAGAGCGAGCGCCCGCACTCCAGCTCCAGAGGCTCGTCCAAAACAAAATCGCCTTCGTAGGTGGGCGACAGCAGCCTCGCGGGCGGCGAGACTCCGGTCCCGGCTCGTGTTTCACTCATGATTCTTATTGTGCTACACGCACCGTCCTTCGCGCTCTTCATGCCGCGCTCCTTATGCCGCGCTCTGGCCGTTGGCCGCCAGAATCGCCTGGTCCAGATCGGCAATCAGATCGCGAATGTCCTCGATGCCCACGCTGAGCCGCACCAACTCCGGAGTGACGCCGGTATCCGCTTGCTCGGCCGGCGAGAGCTGCGCGTGCGTGGTCGAGGCGGGATGAATCACCAGCGATTTGGCATCGCCGATATTGGCCAATAGCGAAAAGATCTTCAGCGAATTGATGAGCGTTTTGCCGGCCTCGTAGCCGCCTTTGACGCCGAAGGTCAGCAATCCGCCCTTGCCGTCGGGCAGGTACTTCTGCGCACGTTCGAAGTACAGGCTCGACTCCAATCCGGGATAGTTGACCCACTCGACGCCCGGATGCTTCTCCAGGTGGCGCGCCACGGCCAGCGCATTCTCCGAGTGCCGCGCCAAGCGCAGATGCAGCGTCTCAATCCCTTGCAGCAGCAGAAAGGCGTTGAAGGGCGAGAGCGCCGCGCCGGTGTCGCGCAATCCCTGCACGCGCGCCTTGAGGATGAAGGCCAGCGCCCCGAAGGCCTCGGTGTACACCAGTCCGTGGTAGGAAGGGTCCGGCTCGGTGAAGTCCTTGAAGCGCCCGGATGCCGCCCAGTCAAACTTGCCCGCGTCCACAATCACGCCGCCGATGCTGGTGCCGTGGCCGCCGAGGAACTTGGTCGCCGAGTTGATCACAATATCTGCGCCCCACTCGATGGGCCGCACCAGCGCCGCCGAGGCCGAGGTGTTGTCGATCACCAGCGGCAGGCCGTTCTCGTGGGCAATCGCCGCCAGCTTCTCAATATCCACTACGTCCAGCTTGGGATTGCCCAGCGTCTCGGTGTAAATTGCCCGCGTCTTGGGGTTGATCAGCGCGCGAATGCCGTCAAAGTCGTCGGCATCCACAAACTTCACGGTGATGCCCAACTTGGGCAGCGTGTAGTGGAAGAGGTTATAGGTGCCGCCGTAGAGCGAAGTGGTGGAGATGATCTCCTCGCCGGCATTGGCCAGCGTCAGCGCCACCAGAGTCTCCGCCGCCTGGCCGGAGGCCACAGCCAATGCCGCCGCGCCGCCTTCGAGCGCCGCCACACGCTTCTCCAGCACGTCGGTGGTGGGGTTCATGATGCGCGTGTAAATGTTACCGAACTCCTTCAGCGCAAAGAGCCGTCCGGCGTGATCGGCATCCTGAAAGGCGTAGGAGGTGGTCTGGTAGATCGGCACGGCGCGCGATCCGGTGGTGGGGTCGGGCGTTTGACCGGCATGAACGGCAAGGGTGGCCAGGTGCTGTTTGGCTTCGGACATTGCTTTCTCCTTCGGGGGGTCTGACTTTTGAAACCTGTGCATGACAAACAAAAAAGCCCGCATCCTTTTGGGACCGGGCCGTCAGCTTCAAGATCGTTTGCGTTTAACGCATCTGCCTCTCGCAAGCCACACGGACGGGTCCACACACCATACACATGCACATGGCCTTGATCCCGTGATTTCTTGCGTTCAGCATGATTTGAATTATTCACGGCAAAGCTCTGATTTGTCAATCACCGGTTTGTCGCAGAGCAACAGGGGGGCAAACCCGCCTTCGATCCGAGACCATCAACGCCAATACCGCTGGAAGCCGTAAAACGGATCGTGCGGAGGAAGCTGGAAGAAATTCCCCTCCATCAAATTCGGCCTGCCCTCACTGTCTTTGGCGATGGTGGCCCAGCCGTATCCCTGAACAAGATTCCCTTTGGTGTTGATGGAATAGGCATAACGGAGAGCATCATTGCCGGTGAATGTGCCCCATGTATTCTCCCAACTGGAGGCAGCCGCCAGATTCTCCCTTTGCCATTCGCCATTGATTTTATTTGCCATCCAGGTGCGTTTTCCCTGGATGGTAAACTCCCATCCCAAAGAAGCCCGCTTCAGCGCAATCTTGCAACTTCCACCATGCTTGTAGGTTTCGTCATCCTTGATGCACTCATACTCCCAGGCGCCTTCCACTTGAGGGGGGTCGCCGAATTGGTTTCCCGAAAGCTGTTTCCAAAAAGCGAAGATGGATGCGATCACCTCTGCAATCAGAAGGGTGAAAAGTTTGAGCTTGTAGTCGGGATCAATATGGATGATTTGCCAGCCTGCGAGCGAAGCAAGTTCAAGGATGGCTGTAACACAGAACACCACTAACAATGTGTAGAACAAAACAGCACGAAGCGTCTTGTCGCTCATGACGCAACCTCCTCCGAGTTAGAACTCGAACACCTCGCATTTGCGGATTACTCCGCGAAAACCGAAAACTAACTTCCAGACATCATGATCATATACTTATTCATTCTGCTTCCAAATAAAGGCTCCCGGCTGCGGCAGTCCGATATGCGCGAGCACGCGATAGACAAACTGGCGCGCCATCTCGGCGGAATCCTGCGGCTGGTTATAGAAGGCAGGAATGCAGGGAAAGATCGTGGCGCCCGCCTCGGCGGCGAGCTGCATATTGCGCAGATGAATGCGATTGAAGGGCGTCTCGCGCACGCAGAGGATCAGAGGACGGCGCTCCTTGAGCGTCACATCGGCGGCGCGAGTGATCAGCGAGTTGGCAAGGCCACTCGCAATCGCCCCGAGCGTTCCCATCGAGCAGGGAAGGATAATCATTCCATGCGATGGATAACTGCCCGAAGCAATCGCCGCGCCGATGTCGGCGTCGGAGAGCTGCGTGATTTTTGCGGGAGATGCGCCCAGTAATTTTTCAAGCAAGTTGTTGCGGCCAGATACGCCCAACTCCTCGGCCATCACGCGCAGTGAGTTCTCCGAAGCGATGACGTGAACACGAGTCACGCGCTCGTCGGATTCAAGCGCACGGAGTGCCTCGCGGCCAAAGACCGCGCCGGATGCGCCGGTGATTGCAAGAGTGAGGTTCATGGTGAAGGTCGTCCCTACGGGACTCTCCGATCATTATTGCATCGTCTATCCCCACCGTTGAAACGGTGGGCTAATAAACATTGCGCCTACGGCGCGGTCTTCCAGGTTCACTTCAACTGGGCTGTCTTACCGAAACGATCTTGTCAAAATTCAATACATAGCCACCCGCAATTTCGCGATTCGAATATGACTCAAGCTGGTTTGAGGAGACAACTTGATAGATCAAATCGTGCTCATCGTATTCTTCATTGTTTGTTACGAATAGCACTTTTGCAATGAGCCGCTCGCCCTCGCTTGTCTCAACTTCAACTGAATTATCTACATTTTCTTTAAGAAACTGAATCTCGGAATCGGTCATCTTTCCCTCCAAGGAATTGTTTTGCTCTCCTCTCATATCGCGCAACTTTGAGAGGGGTCAAAACAACCGCGCCGTAGGCGCAAGGGTTATTAGCCCACCGTTTCAACGGTGGGGTTGCTGGCCCCACCATAGATGCCGGAGTCCCGTAGGGACGGCGCGAAACAAGGCCAGCCGCACCGCAGGTGCCTCACCCAAACACATACCGTTCATCGTACACGATTCCACAATTGCGTAACAGCGCGACAAACTCCTGCTCGAAATTGCGTTTCCGGTGATGCTCTTCCTGGTTCAGAATGTACTCCTTCACCAACTCAATCTGCGACGGGCTGACGCTGAAGGCTCCGTATCCCTCCTGCCAGGAAAATCCTTTTCCCATCCAATGGGAAGAACTGCCCTTGAGTTTTTGCACCGTATGAGCCAAAGGACAAGGCGCGGGCAAATCAAACAGAAGGTGAACATGATTGGCCGTTCCACCCGCAGTAATGAGCGAGAATCCCTCGCCGCGCGCAATGCCGCCCAGGTAGGCATAGGGTTCGGCAGCGCGGTCGGCGGGAATCAGCGAGCGGCGTTCCTTGGTGCTGAAGACGCAATGAATGAAATTGGCTACGTACGTGTGGGGCATGGGCACCGTCCCTACGGGACTCCGAAGGTCTTATTGGTTACGCTCAACCCACCGTTGAAACGGTGGGCTAATCAACACTGCGCCTAGGCGCGTGATCTTGCGAGAATCCAAGTTTATAACAACACTCCTAGTTTAGAACCATTGCGCCTACGGCGCGGATTTTTGGCCGGCGTGTTGCATTTCGCGGTCAAAGACCGCGCCCGATGCGCCGGTGATTGCAAGAGTCAGGTTCATGATGAAGGTCGTCCCTACGGGACTCCGAAGGTCTTATCGGTTACGCTCAACCCACCGTTGAAACGGTGGGCTAATGACCATTGCGCCTACGGCGCGGGATCTTGGGCAAGCGCGGGCGAGGACGCCCGCGCTACAGCCGGTCAGGAGACCGGCGCTACATTCCAGGCAAACCGAATTGATGGGGCCAAGGTATTGGCCATTTCTCAATGCATCGCCGCGCCGCCAGCACCGCCCGCGCCGGGCTTGTTCTTGCTGAGCAGCAAGGCCAGCGCCACCAAGCCGACGGACATCCACGACAACTGCATATAGACATCCTGGTAAGCCTGCATCTGTGCCTGTCGGTTGAGTTGCTCATAGATCGAGGCCAGCGCCATGCCGCCGCCGTTCGGCCCTCCAAAGCTTGAGCCAAAGAAGCCGGTCAGTGTTTGCGACTGCTGCTGAAAGGCGCTGTTGGCGGAGTTCATGTTGTTCTGCAAAAGCTGCTGATGCCAGAGGGCGCGGCTGGTGACTTGAGCATTGGTGATGGCGATCAGGATGCTGCCGCCGATGTTACGCACAAAGTTGATGAGGCCGGCCACCTGGTTGCTCTCTTCGCGCGGCATGCCGACATAGGCCGCCGTGGTGATGGAGATGAAGCAGAACGGTATGGGCATCATCTGAATGACGCGCAGCCACGAGGCGGAGCTGAAGGTCATGTCCAGCGTAGTGACGGCAGCCGCATAGCGAAAGGTGATGACGAAGAGCGTGAAGCCGGTCATGGCCAGGTAGCGCGCGGCCACCTTGCCGGTGGCGTAACCGGCCATGGGCATCACCACCATCAAAATAAAGCCGCCGGCAGTCAGCGCCAGTCCTGCAGTGGTGGCATTCCAGCCCAGCAACTGCTGCATGAACTGCGGCTGCAAGACGGTGTTGGCGTTCAGCACGCCGCCGACGAGCGCCATCAGGAAGCAGCAAATGGCAAAGTTCTTGAAGCGGAAGAGGCGCAGGTTGATGATGGGATTCTTGTGGCGCAGCTCCCACCCGATGAGCGCGGCCATGCCGCCCACAAAGAGAAAGGCAAAGAAGCGGATGTAGCCGGAGGCGAACCAGTCGTTCTCTTCGCCCTTGTCCAGCATGATTTGCAAGCCGCCCATGGCCAGAGTAAGAAAGGCCAGGCCCAGATAATCCATCTTCCAGAGGCGGGAGCGGTCGGCCTTGATCCAGGGCGGGTCTTCCACCAGGCGGCTGACCAGGAAGAAAGCCAGAATGCCGACGGGAATGTTGATGAAAAAGATCCAGCGCCAACTGAAGTTATCAGTGATCCAGCCGCCGAGCGTGGGGCCGATGGAGGGCGCAAGGACGGCAACCAAACCGTAGAGGGCAAAGGCCTGGCCGCGCTTCTGCGGTTCAAAGCTGTCGGCCATGATGGCCTGCGCCATCGGTTGCATTCCGCCGCCGCCCGCGCCTTGCAACACCCGGCAGATGAGCAGAATGGGCAGCGTGGGCGCCGAGCCGCACAGAAAGCTGGAGACGGTGAAGATGATCACGCAGAGAAGAAAGAAGTTGCGCCGCCCGATGACGCTGGAGGCCCAGGCGCCGATGGGCAGCACGATGGCGTTGGCCACCAGGTAGCTGGTCAGCACCCATGTGCCTTGATTGATGCTGGCGCCAAGCGAACCGGCGATGTGCGGCAGGGCGACGTTGGCGATGGAGGTGTCCAGCACCTCCATGAAGGCGGCCAGAGCCACGGTCATGGCAATGAGCCAGGGATTTACGCGCGGCTTCCAGGACGCGGAGAAGCCCGTCTGCACGGGAACAGGCGTAGGCGACGGATTGTTCTGGTCGGCGGGGAAGTCCATGGATCAGGATAAATGATGCGCCGCGGATTCTGCCAGCGCCGATTTTGTGAGAGCGGAGACGAAGCGGGAACCCGCGAATGAATGATTACCGGGTAACGAACAAAGGCGAGAATTATTTTTTCTCTTTCTCCTCGTGATATTCCATTTCGGTGTTGACTGCCCAGATATTGTCCTTGGTCTTGACGCCGTCGAGAATGTTTTCGACGGCGGTGATCGCGGTCAGCATCGAGTGGTCCTGATTGTTATATTTGTGCATTCCGTTGCGGCCTACCAAAAAGAGATTCTCAAATCCGTCCAGATAGTTGCGGATTACATGGAAGCGGTTATAACTTCCGAAGTAAGCCGGATAACTCTTGGGCACATGAACCACCACCGAGTCTTCCACATCCGAGGCTTTAAGAATGCCGATGCGGGAGATTTCCTCAACGGCAAACTTTGACATTTCCTCATCGGATAACTTCCAGAGCGGATCGGTTTCATTGCAGAAGTACTCCAGGCCAATCCAGACCTTGTCGTTGCTGCTCACCAGCCAGGGGCTCCAGTTATTGAAGATTTGCAGCCTGCCAACCGTTACATCCGGCTCTTGAATATAAATCCAGTTATCCTTGAGCGGCGAGCCATCCTTCTCCGTGACAGTAAGTTTGTTAGCAAGCAGACCCACGATAATGAAGTCGCGATAGATCAGGCCTTCGCTCACCTCGGTGACTTCAGCGGGCACCGGCGCGGTGATGGCGCGCACCAGGTCGCGCACCGGCATGGTTGAGAAAAAATAATCTCCTGTGTAAGTAACTCGCTCACCCGCATCACTCACCCCCTCGACCGAAACGATCTTATTGCTCTCGATATTGATCCGGTCAACTTGAATGCCTAAGTGAATCTCTCCGCCGCCATTTTCCACCAGCTCCGCCGCATATTCCCAAAGCTGTCCGGGACCCAGTTTGGGATACAGAAACTTCTCGATCAGCGAGGTCTCCGTTTTTTTTTGCGCGATATCTTTTGACTGATTGCCGCCGAAGGTTTTGGTGAGGAAATGCGCCACTACTGCTTTGAGCGAAAGGCCCTTGATGCGCTGCGCGCCCCATTTGGCGCTGATCTGGTGGCAGGGAACGCCCCAGACTTTTTCCGTATAGGACTTGAAAAATGTCAGATACAGCTGCTTGCCGAAGCGGTTGATGAGGAAGTCTTCAAGCGATTTCTCTTTGCGCCGCGCCAGCAGCGCCGAGTGCATATAACTCAATCCGCAACGAAGTGTGCGCGCGAGGCCCAGGTTACGGAAGGTGGCCGCGGTCAGGCGGATGGGATAGTCAAAGAAGCGGCGCAGGAAATAGATGCGGCTTTTGCGCTGGCGGACCAGCATCACCAGATCTTCGCTCCGCGGATCGCTCGTCTCGTCGCCGGCGGAAAGATCGCGCGGCTGCCGCCGGCGGCGCACCTCTTCCTCGTCAACTGAACCGGCGTCCACCGGCATTAGATCAAGCCACCATTGCCGTACGCGGTCTGACTTGGTAGAGAACCGGTGGCCGCCAATATCCATGCGGTTGCCCTTGTAGCGGACCGTTCGCGACAGGCCGCCGATCTGCCGGCTGGCCTCGACTAGAATCGGCTGGATGGAAGAGCGTCGCTCAAACTCCAACGCCGCCGTTAATCCGGCAGGGCCAGATCCGATGATGATTGCCTTGCCCGGCATCCGCACCTCATTCATTTTCATTCTCTCAGCAAGCGCCTCCGTTTTGGTTCGGGAGCAAAAGCGGTCTGGCGGCGGGGTTCCTATTTTTTGTGAATGCGAGATGAAATTGAAGTTGCACTGTTGCAAACCGCCCAAATGCGATAAACTCAACCGGGTACGCATCTTCAACTACCGATCTTCAAATTCACAGGAGGACACATAGGAATTGGGAAAAAGAATGGTCCCGAAGAAGCTGTTTTTCACCAAGGGCGTGGGCAAACACAAGGAGCGGTTGACCTCCTTTGAGCTGGCGCTTCGGGATGCGGGCATCGCCTCGCAGAACTTGGTGCGCGTTTCATCCATCTTTCCGCCACATTGCAAGGTAATTACGCGCAAGGATGGCCTTACCTACTTGAACCCCGGCGAGGTGGTCTTCGCCGTGATCGCCGAAAACTCGACGCGCGAGCCGCACCGCCTTCTGGTGTCGAGCATTGGCGTTGCCATTCCCGCGGACAAGAACACCTACGGCTACCTGAGCGAGCACCACAGCTTTGGCGAGACCGAGGAGCAAGCCGGCGAGTACGCTGAAGAATTGGCCGCCGAGATGCTGGCCACTACGCTCGATGTCGAGTTCGACCCGGACAAGAGCTGGGATGAGAAGAAAGAGATTTACCGCATCTCGAACAAGATCGTCCGCACCAGCAACATTACGCAGTCGGCGATGGGCGACAAGCGCGGCTTGTGGACCACAACGATTGCCGCCGCCGTGCTGATTCTGGAAGAGTAGGCATTGCATGCATCAGGCTTTCAGGGCCAATTCCGCACAAGCGGGGTTGGCCTTGGCGCATTTTTGTCAACCTGTGAACTTGTCAACCTGTTAACCTTCCGAGGAGCTGCCATCCATGACCAACCCGCGCAAATTCAATGTAGGCCTGGTGCAGATGCGCATGGGCGCCGATCCGGAGGCCAACTTTGCCGCCGCGCTTGACCACATCCGCCGAGCGGCGCGGTTGGGCGCGAATGTTGTTTGCTTGCCGGAACTCTTCCGCACGCAGTACTTCTGTCAGCGCGAAGATCTGCGGCTCTTCGATTTGGCAGAGCCGATCCCCGGGCCATCGACGGCGCGGCTGGCAGAGGTGGCCCGCGAGGCGCACGTCGTGGTGATTGCTTCGCTCTTTGAGCGGCGCGCACCGGGGCTTTATCACAACACCGCGGTCACGCTGAACGCCGATGGCGAGATCGCTAGTGTCTATCGCAAGATGCATATTCCCGACGATCCGCTCTACTACGAAAAGTATTACTTTGCGCCCGGCGATTTGGGTTTTCAGGCCGTGGACACTGCCTTTGGCCGCATCGGCACGCTGGTTTGCTGGGATCAGTGGTATCCGGAAGCGGCGCGGCTCACCGCTCTCAAAGGCGCGGAGGCGATCTTTTATCCGACGGCGATTGGCTGGCATCCGGCGGAGAAGGCCGATTTCGGCGCGGCGCAATACGATGCCTGGCAGACGATTCAGCGCTCGCACGCTATCGCCAACGGCGTGTATGTGGCGGGAGTGAATCGCGTGGGTGTTGAGCATGGAGAGATCCTCGGCAATCGAGCGGAAGGGCAGGGAATCGAATTCTGGGGCGGAAGCTTTTTAGCTGATCCATTTGGCCGCGTGATCGCCAAGGCCTCGCATGACGCGGAGGAGATTTTGATCGGCGAGATTGACCCCGGATTGATCGAAGAGACGCGGCGCAACTGGCCTTTTCTGCGCGACCGGCGGATCGACGCTTATGCGCCGATCGCGAATCGTTTCATCGATCCCGTGCATTCGTGGTCGGCAGACGGAGAAGCTAAGTAGCTGTTTTCATCCTGCGATCACAAATAGTTCTGTCCTCATGAGCCGGACTTAGCGGAGGCGAAAGACCTGAGGTTGCTTTCCATTTCAAGAATGTCTGAGATTTTCCATGAAGAATAAAACGCCGCGTGAACTCGGTTATCGCATGCCCGCCGAATGGGAGCCCCACGAGGCTACCTGGCTCGCGTGGCCGCACAATCCTGAAGACTGGCCGGGCAAGTTTCAGGCTATCCCGTGGCTCTACGCGGAGATTGTGCGCCTGCTGGCCGCGCGGGAGAACATGCATATTCTCGTCGAAGATTCCAAGGCTGAGTTACGCGTCAACGGCATTCTGGAGCGCGCCGGAGCCAATCTCGACCGCGTGAGTTTGCACCGATGGCCCACCAATCGCAGTTGGACGCGCGACTCGGGTCCGATCTTTGTGCGCAACAGCGAAGGCAAGGTCGCAGTTACAAATTGGCGCTTCAACGCCTGGGCCAAATACGACGACTGGAAGTTAGACGATCAGGTTCCGGGGCGCGTAAGTGAGTTACTAACCATTCCCGAATGGCAGCCTACCGTTGAGTTAGCGGACGGCATGCGTCAAAGGTTAGTGCTTGAAGGCGGATCGATAGACGTGAACGGCGCGGGCCTGCTGCTCGCTACCGAGGAATGCTTGTTAAGCGAGGTGCAGCAGCGCAATCCCGGCGTCAGCCGCGCGCAACTGGAAACGGCCTTTCACGAGTATCTCGGCATCGATCAGGTGATCTGGCTTGATCGTGGCATCGTGGGCGATGACACGCACGGGCATGTGGACGACATCACTCGCTTCGTTGGTCCGGCGACGATTGTTACCGCAGTAGAACCCAACAAGAACGACCCGAACCATGCGCCGCTGGCGAAAAATCTTGCCCGCCTTAAGGCCGCGCGGACACTTGACGGAAAGCAATTCGAGATCGTCGAGCTTCCCATGCCGCGGCCTGTGATCTTTCGCGGCCAGCGCCTGCCGGCCAGTTATGCCAACTTTTATATTGCCAATGATCTTGTGTTGGTTCCGACCTTTCATGATCCTAACGACCGCATCGCATTGAACACGCTGGCCGAGATATTCCCGAACCACGAAGTCATCGGCATTCATTGCGTGGATTTGGTTTGGGGCCTGGGCACGCTGCACTGCATGACCCAGCAGCAGCCGGCAGGGCTAACATTAAAGCCATGACCGATCTCGATTTCATGCAAGCCGCGCTCGAAGAAGCCCGCATGGCCGCGGAGTCGGGCGAGGTGCCGATTGGCGCGGTGATTGTGCGCGAGGGGGAGATGATTGCGCGGGGGCAGAATCGCGTGCTGCGCGGGCTAGACCCGACGGCGCACGCGGAGATTGTGGCGATGCGGGCGGCGGCGGCTTTTGCCGGCAACTATCGCCTGCTGGGCTGCACGCTCTATGTAACTCTGGAGCCATGCGCGATGTGTGCCGGAGCGATGATTCATGCGCGGCTTGCGCGGTTGGTTTATGCTGCCAGCGATCCCAAGGCGGGCGCGGCTGGCTCGGTACTTGCCGTACTGAATCATCCGCAGCTTAATCACCAGATGCAGGTGGAGCAAGGCATTTTGGCCGACGAATCCGCCGAATTGCTGCGCAGTTTTTTTCGCGAGCGGCGATGATCTCATTGATCCGGAAAAATTATGTTACGGCAAAGCAACCGCAGGTCCTTCGACTCCGCTGCGCTTCGCTCAGGATGACAGATTGTAGGCGCTTCTCTTCCTGTGAACAAGATTACGTTGAGAAGAGTTTGACAAACAATATCAGCAAGACAGCTTCCGCTGTGCGGAAATAGCGAGTTAGCGAAAGTTTATTCCAACCATAACTCGACGCGGCGACCTGGACTGCTCGGAATGACAGGGTTTTTGAATTGTGATTTTTACAAGCCGGTTGAATAACTCCTGGTCAACGCCTTGACACGGTCGGCTTCTTGTGGCCACTTGGCTGCTAACTCGGCATAACTCCCGCTCTGGTAATCGGCATAGTCGAAGCCGGGAGTTACCGTGCAGCCGAGCAGAGCTACCTTGCCGTTGCCAACGAGCCGCGAACCTTGCCAGACGCCGGCGGGGACGATGAGTTGGACCTGCTGGCCAGCCAGCAAATCCGGCCCTAGAATGAAGACAGCGGAGCTGCCATCCGGAAATAGCTGTAGCATTTCCACCGGATCGCCGAGATAGAAGTGGTAGATTTCGTCCGATTCCAGCCGGTGCATTGCGGAAAAAGTTTCCGGCTCCAGAAGGTAATAGATCGCGGAGCTTAAAGGACGCGTTCCGCGTGGAAGTTCGAGAGTGCTTGCCGCGGCATAGGTTCGACGAAAGCATCCGCCTTCGAGCGCGAGCGGCTCCAGCTTCAGCAGCGATTTGATCTCTTCGGCGGTCATTTCTTCTGATGGTAGCAGCGCGGAGGCGGTAGAATGTCCCAATGAAAGTGCAAATGTATGGCGTCAGTTGGTGCGGGGACTGCCGCGCCGCGCGCCGGTTCCTCACGAACCACGGCGTTGAGTTCACGGAGATCGACATTGACAAGGACCGCGAGGCGGCGGCCGAAGTGGTGCGCCGTTTGGGCAAGCGGGCTGTGCCGCAACTGGTGATCGACGGCGAATGGTTCCAACCGTACAAGCCGGGGCGCGGGCTGCTGGAGGATGAACTCTTCGATCGGTTGGGAATTCCTCGTGGCTGAGCCTGGTGAGGTTCGTCGATTCCCACCCATTCGCAGAGAACGCGAATGGAAGGGGCACCCGGCCGGGGGATATTTACCGAACAAGGTTGTTCAAGGAAGATTTGGTTGTACCAAATTAGCGAGCCAGCATCCGCTTCGCGGAAATCGCGAGTTAGCGGGTTGCTCGAAAGCGCAACTTGACACTGGAGACCGAGCTGCTCAGGATGACAGGGTACGGCACGTTTTCGCGGTTGAAGGGCTTTCCCTCGTACAATGGAGAGTTGGACCTGGGTCGCTGAATGCGGCTCGGCAAGGAGTTTCCGTTGATCGAACGCTATACACGCCCGGCGATGGGCCGCATTTGGACTGAAGAGAACAAGTACCGCTGCTGGCTCGAGGTGGAGTCGGCGGCCAGCACGGTTCTGGCTGAGGATGGCGTAATTCCGGCCGATGCTGCCGAAGCCATCGCCACGAAAGCGAGCTTTACGGTCGAGCGCATCCAGGAGATTGAGGCCGAGGTCAAGCATGATGTGATCGCCTTTACGACCGCCGTGGCCGAGACGCTCAAGGCGCAGGGGTTGGATGCAGAGTCGCGCTGGCTGCACTACGGGTTGACCTCGACCGACATTGTGGATACGGCGCAGGCGCTTCAACTCAAAGAGGCCTCGGCGCAGATACGCACGGGCTTGACCGGCTTTCTGGAAGTGCTGAAGCGGCGGGCGGTTGAGTTCAAGCACACGCCGACGATCGGGCGGACGCACGGCATTCATGCCGAGCCGACGACCTTTGGCTTGAAGCTGCTGAACTGGTTTGCCGAGATGCAGCGCAATTTGGCGCGCTTTGACGCGGCGGCGGAAGACTTGCGCGTGGGCAAACTGAGTGGCGCCGTGGGAACCTTTGGCCACTTGAAGCCGGAGCATGAGGAGCGCATCTGCGCGCGGCTGGGATTGAAGCCCGCGCCGGTGGCGACGCAGGTGATTCAGCGCGACCGGCACGCGGCGTATATTTCGACGCTGGCCATTATCGGCAGCACGCTGGACAAGATTGCCATTGAGATTCGCCACTTGCAACGGACCGAGGTGCGCGAGGCGCAGGAGTACTTCAGCGAGAAGCAAAAAGGCTCTTCGGCGATGCCGCATAAGAAGAATCCCATCACCAGCGAACAGATCAGCGGCCTGGCGCGCGTGCTGCGCGGCAATGCGCAGGTGGCTTTCGAGGATGTGGCGCTGTGGCATGAGCGGGATATCTCGCACTCGTCGGCCGAGCGGGTGATCTTTCCGGACTCGACGATTCTGGTGGATTACCTGCTGGCCAAGATTACCGATCTGATCGACCGGCTGCTGGTTTATCCGGAGCGCATGAAGAAGAACCTGGAATCGACCGGCGGATTGATCTTCAGCGGCCAGTTGCTGCTGGATTTGGCCGAGGCGGGCATGATGCGCGAGGACGCGTACCGGCTGGTGCAGCAGCACGCCATGCGGGCGTGGAAGGAAGAGCTGGTCTTCCGCGATGAAGTGGCGAAAGATGCGGAGATTGGTGCGCTGCTCGGCGAGGAAAAGCTGGCGCGGACCTTCGACTACATGCGGCAGTTGGGCAATGTGGACGCGATCTTTCGGCGGGTTTTGGGCGAGTGAAGGCGATGAGCGATGGGGTTGAGGGCGAACATCCACGGGTGACTGAGGTGATTCGCGCGGCGGTGGACGCGGAGGCGGAGAACGATCCGGCCTTTGCGGAGTTGATTCTGCGCGCGCTGGTCGAGCAGTTTCCCCGGACGGCGATTGCGCACGGCTATCTGGCGTGGATTTTATCGCACCGGGAGAAGCATCGCGAGGCCATCGAGCATGGGCGTGTGGCGATAGCGTTGGAGCCTAAGTCGGAGCGGGTTTCGATGCTTTATTTTCGCGTGCTGTGGGGCGCGGGCGAGCGCAACGAAGCGCTCAACGAGGTGAAGCGCTTTACGGCCGTCGGTCACTCGGAGGAGTACTCCAGAATGCTGGAGGAGTGGGCGCGGATTGAGAGTTGAATGGGATTGGCAATATGCGCGAAGTTGTTGCGTTCGATAAAGACGCGCCGTCCCTACGGGACTCCGGTTGGATTTTGGTATCGCGCACCCCGCGTTGAAACGCGGGGCTAATAAACTTTGCGCCTACGGCGCGGGTTGATTGGCTGGTTAGCGTATAAACAGGGGCGCAGATTGCCAGGACGAAGCAGGCGTGGACCAGGAGGTCCACGCGACAGCCGGCCGGGAGGCCGGCGCTGCAGGACCGGGAGGCCGGCGCTCCAGGACCGGGAGGCCGGCGCTGCAGTTTGATCTTTCATGGCTAGAAGGCAGAGGGGGGACTGACCGACTACTGTTCACTGACCACTGTCTACTGTCTACTGACCACTGTCTACTGACCACTGTCTACTGTCTACTGACCACTGTCTACTGTCTACTGACCACTGTCTACTGTCTACTGTCTACTGACCACTGTCTACTGTCTACTGTCTACTGACCACTAGATGTGGCAGCTTGCCATGCCGCGCTTGGCTAGGTACTTCTGGTGGTAGTCTTCGGCGGGCCAGAAGGTCTGAGCCGGCTCGACCGCGGTCACGATGGGTTTGGGAGCAAAGCGGCCCTCGGCGGCAAGCTGCTGGATTTTGGCACGGGCTTGCGCCTCCTGTTCGGGGGAGTGGAAGAAGATCACCGAACGGTACTGCGTGCCCCAGTCCGGTCCTTGGCGGTTAAGGGTTGTGGGGTCATGGAGGGCGAAGAATGCATCCAGAAGCTGATCGTAGCTGATTTCGGCCGGGTCGAAGTCGACTTCGACGACCTCGGCGTGTCCGGTGCGGTCGGTACAGACTTGCTGGTAACTGGGCCGGTCCAAAGAGCCGCCCTCATAACCAACGGCGGTGGCGCGAACTCCGGGAAGGTTAGCAAAAGCCGCCTCGACACCCCAGAAACAGCCTGCCGCGAAAGTTGCCTTTTGATCGCTCATAGTGGAATGGATGCTTTCCGGGTGCTTTGAGCGTCAATTTTTTGTTGCAAGATGAACGAATCCAAGTTTGCAAAATTAAATAGCGCTCATCGAAATACCTTCGTGTTTCCGATGCGCACTAAAGTGCTGATCCGCGGCGGTGAGTTCGTTGACTCAAGCTCATGGAGTTGTTAATCTGAAAGCTAAGGTCTGGTTTTCGAATCAGATCAGAAACCACAAACAGAACGCCAGCGGGCAGGCCCCCACCCGCGAAAGTGAACAGGGAGAAAGTGTTGTGCAGCCGGGCGGAAAAATTTGTGGAAAACTTCCCCGCCACAGTGAGGGCGGCGAAGCCTTGCCTGAAATGCGAACTGCGAGTTGAATTGACTTTCCCGATGTTGTACCTGAGATCTCGCATTCTCGCTGGGCGCAAGAGCGCCCGCTATTTTCCAGTACACTGAAACTACGCTCTCGTGTAGATCGGAGAAGAGGAACCCTTTGACCGAACATAATGAAAAACAAACGGATAGCCTTGGTGTCCGGCTGATGGAAGGCAACCGTTTTCTCGATCCGGAAGATCAGGTGTCTTTGCGCGAATTGGCAATTGTTCCATGGAAGCGTAAATATCTGGTTCTAAGTTGCGTGGTTTTGTGCCTGGCGCTTGCGATCCTCCTCTGCCTGGTGATGAAGCCCAAGTACAGGGCCACGGCCACAATCGAACTGAACGAGGACAAAGGCAGCACCGAGAGCATGCTCTCCGGCATGGCTGCGATGGCTTCTGGCGATCCGGACGAGTTGAAGGTCAAGATTGAGACTGAGACGGCGGTCATCAAAGATGAATCGATTGCGCTGGCAGTGCTTGGCAAACTGGGGATGCTTCGCCTGGAGAATCCCGACAAGTTCAGCAAGGAGCCGGGTCCGCAAGTGAGTGAGGATGCGCTTCCCGCCTCGCGAAGGGAAGAGCTGGTCAATATTTTTGAAGGGCATCTAAAGGTTGACGAGGTTGGAAGTTCGCGCCTGATCACCATCACCTACAGCGATCACAATCCAAAAGTTGCCGCGCAGGTGGCCAATCAGGTGGTGGCCGAATACAAATCCTATCTGCTCAGTTCCAACTTCACATCCTCGAAGGAAGTTTCCAAGTGGCTCTCCGACCAGATGAGCGACTTGTCCGGCCAGGTGACTCAGACGCAACAAGCAGTGGCGGATTTCGAGCGCACCCATAACCTTTCCTCAGCCATGCTGGGGATGGCGACTTTATCCGGCGGCTCATCGTCCATGAGCGCCAGCGGCGGCGGCGGCGGTGGTGGCGGCGCGGTTGAGATACCGGAACTGGATCGCTTGACCGCTCTCAATACCGAGATCACCCAAGCGGAGGCGGCGCGCCTGGAGCGTGAGGCGATTTATCGCATGACGGAGTCGCAAAACCCGGATCTGATCTCCTCGCTCGGCTCCGGTTCTTTAGCGGGAGTCTCCGGTTCGAGCGTCACCACGCAGGGTGGCGGCTTGGATGTTCTGAATTCACTGCGCGAGCAGGAGGCCACCATCGAGGTGGCATATGCCAGCGCGCAGTCCAAATATGGCCCCAGGAATCCACATCTGACGGACCTCTCCAATCAGATGAAGGCCATTCATGAGCAGATGCAAGCCGAAATGGGGAAGATCAAGCAGCGCGCGAAGAACGATCTGAACCTGGCCGAAGAGAATGAAAAGGCGCTGCGCGCGGCATTTGAAAAACAAAAAGAGATTACCAGCAAACTGAACGACGATGTGGTGAAGCTGGGCGTCCTTATGGCGCAAGCCCGCTCCAGCCGCGATTTGTACGATCTGCTCTATGCACGGCTGCAGGAAGCCAATATCGATGCGGGCAACAGCGCGACCAATGTCACGGTGGCCAATCCGGCGCGCGCGCCGGGCGAACCGTATATGCCCCAGCCTTTTCTTTTCATCGTAATCGGCATTTTTGGCGGGTTGTTTATTGGCACCGGCTTCTCGTATCTGCTGGAGAGCCAGGATGACACGCTGGCGGACAGCTTCCAGGTGGAGACGGTCAGCAATCTGCCGGTGCTGGGCATGGTTCCCTTTCACCGCATGGAGGCGCGGCCGCGCGAAGGCGCTCTGGCGGGAGAGTCGAGTTCCTTTCTGATTGCCCCGGAGAGCTCTACGGCGGAGTCGTTCCGCAGTCTGCGCTCTGGTCTGACTCTGTCTGGCGTGGGCAGGAAGCTCAAGGTTCTGGCAGTTACCAGCGCCCTTCCCGGTGAAGGTAAATCTTTCACCACCTACAACCTCGCTCTGGCTTTTGCGGCTACCGGCATCAAAGTGCTGCTGATCGATTGCGATCTTCGCCGTCCCCGGCAGCATGCGCTGTTTCGCGTGGGCAGGGAGGATGGTTTGGCGGATCTACTGGCCGGGCAGATTCCTTTTGAAAACACTCTCAAGCCGCATCCAGTGGAGCAGAATCTGTTCATCATGACGGCCGGGCGTCAATCCCCACTGGCCTCTGAACTGCTGGGCGCAGGCGAGATCGAAAATGTGATTGCCGCCGCGCGCTCGCGCTTCGATCTGGTTCTGATCGACAACCCGCCGGTTCTTCCGGTGGCGGATGCGATTATCGTCGGCACCTACTGCGATGGAACGATTGGCGTGATGCGCGCGGGAAAGACCTCGCGCAAGGCGCTGCGCCGCTTTATCCAAACCCTGGCCCGGAATCAGGTTCACATTCTCGGCCTGGTCATTGAAGCAGTCGATATGACCGCGACCGAATACAGGAGTGTGTATGGCTACAACGTGCAGAGTTATTATGGCGAAAAATAAGGTCTCATTCAGTTGCGGCCAGCTGGTTCTGCTCGGCGTCGCCTTGACAACGGCGATGACGGCTCTGCCGGCCGGCGCCCAGAATCAGACGGGTATGGCATCGTCGGCCTCTTCACTGGCTTCCTCTGCCGGCAAGGCCACCGCACCCGCCTCTCAATCGACGGGAATCATGGTCGTTCCCAAAGACATCTCCGCGTTGCGCATTGAACCGGGAGACTTGTTGAACGTCAGCGTCTATGATGCGCCCGAGCTCTCGAATGCCTATCGGGTGGACCAATCCGGCGACCTCACGCTTCCTCTCTGCGGCAAGGTGAACCTTCTGGGTGTGACTGCGACCGAGGCGGCAAATCGCCTGGAGGCGGCTCTCAAGGACGGCCAGATCATGGTTCAGCCGCAAGTCAATGTGGATGTGCTGCAGTACGCCGGCCAGTATGTGACCGTGATGGGCGAGGTTGCCCTTCCGGGGCGCGTGGCGCTGATTGCCCCCACCATGCTCGGGGACGTTCTGGCCGAAGCCGGCGGCTTGACCCAACTGGCGGGCTCTCATATCAAGATTCGCCATGCAGCCAGTGAAGGCGTGGCGGAAGAAGATGTTCCCTATTCTCGCATGCAGAATTCGCGAGAGACAGCCTCGATCCTTGTGCGCCCGGGCGACTCCGTCACCGTTCTGCGCGCCGGCATTGTTTATGTCCTGGGCGCGGTCAACCGTCCCGGCGGTTACATAATGCAGGAAGATGGCAAGCTGAATGCCGCCGAGGCTCTGGCGCTGAGCGGTGGAACGTTGATGCAGGCCAGGACCAATGGCCTGAGGGTGATTCGCCGCAATCCGGATGGGACGGTATTGGATTTTTCCCTTTCCTATGACGGCATTGCAAAGGGAAGCCAGACGCCTCTTCCGTTGCAGGCAGAAGATATTGTCTATGTTCCGATGAGCAAGATCAAGGCAACCTTCTCCACGGCAACCGGAATTATCTCCGCGGCTGCCTCGGCGGCGATCATCCACGAATAATCCTTCAGGCCGGATGATCTTCCTGATTGACTCCGGTGGGATCGGGCGTGTCTTCGATGCTATCGGTCTTTGTTCCTGTTGATGCATTCATGGGGCGGCAACTACTGCCCCATTTTCATCTCCGGCAACTTCAAGGATTCCCCAAGCCGATTCCGGCAGGAGCGCGATGAATCATCTCGCCACTTTCATCAGGTTGCTGACCATTCTGGCTATCGGATGGAGTCTGGCCACGTTGCTGGCAGTGTTCTGCCTTTGCATCGCGGTTCCAGCCTTGGTGCTTTACGCAAAACGACTCAAGCACCGTGGATTGTGGTGGGCGCTGTATGTGCTGGGTTTACATGCGGCGCTGGCACCAGTCTATCGAGGCCTCAGGAAAAAGCGCGGCTTAGGGCTGGTAGCCAGCCGATTCGTCAGCATGATCTATCAGATTCTTATCATGCTTCCCGGAGGCGAGTTTCCTTTGAGCGCCAAGATAGGCAAAGGCATCTTTCTCGGGCACACAGCCGGAATCGTCTTGAATGGATTGGCCGAGATCGGCGACTACTGCGTGATTACCACCGGAGTGGTTCTGGGAAGCGATGCGCGCGGCGGCGTTCCGGTGATCGGACGCAATGTGTATATAGGCGCGAATGCGGTCATTGCCGGAAAGACCGTGATTGGCGATCATTCCACCATAGGCGCGGGAGCGATTGTGGTGGGCCTGAATGTCCCCGCTTACTCGCTGGTCGTCGGCAATCCGGCTACCGTGGTGAAAGAGAATTACCGGCGCAGCTACCACAATTATGAAAGGGAAGCTGGATGCGAATAGGCCGGCTCGCAGGTCGAGCCTTTCTCATGATCGGTGTGTGGGACAGCGCGGTTGTCTCGCTCTCCGGCTTCCTGACCAATGTATTGGCCGGGCGTTTTCTCTCGACGGTTGACTATGGATTGTTCATCACGGCCTTCATTGTTGCAAACATGGCTATCGTGATTCAGTCCTCTCTGGTCTCATCACCGTACGCCGTCCTCGCGCCGCGTCAGGATGCAGGCCGGCAGCGCGAATTTCTTGCTGGATCGACCTGGATCACTTGCGGATTATCTGCGGTTGCCGGCGCAATTTTGTGCTTGCCGATGTTTTTTCTTTATCGCAAGTCGCTGGCCGGCGGCGTTCTCGGCATCACCTTGGTTCTCTTCTTTTTCTATGCGGTCACCGTGATGCTGCAGGACTTTGTGAGGCGCGCCTGCTTTGCTCATCGCCGAGAGACCGCGGCGCTGCTGCTGGATGTTTTGAGCGCCGGCGGACAGGTTCTTCTGCTCATTCTTTTACGCGCCAGCCTGACGCTTGACCGGACGATTCTTATCGTCGCCGGCACCACGGTTCTGGGCGTAGCTGGAGTTTATCTTGTGCCGCTGAAGAACAAGAGCCTTCCCTTCAATGCTCGCTCCGCGCGCCAGGCCGCTGAAGAAAACTTTGCGCTGGGCAAATGGCTGTTTGTGACCGCCGGCGTTTCCTGGATCGCCAATCAGGTTTACATTCTGGCCGTAGCCGCTTTTCAAACTCCGGTGGTTGTGGCGCAGTTGAATGTCGCGCGCACCATCGCCGCTGTCTCGAACCCCGCCGCGATGACTGTCGATAGCATGGGCACGCCGCGCGCATCTCGCATTGCGCATGAAAGCGGAAATTCAGCGTTGCGCCGATTCATCTGGAAGATCTCCGCCTTCGGCTGCATCCCATTCATCGCCTTGGGTGCCGTATGCTTTGTCTATCCAGAGGCCGCCATTCGCATTCTCTTCCATCGTTCCTTCGGAGACATTAGAACTCTGGTCCGCATCTTCAGTCTTATGCCGTTCCTGTGGTTTGCGGTGAGGCCGTTTACGGTTGGAATCAATGCCCTCAAAAAGCCCAAGGCCTTTCTTCCGGTCTATCTGGCCATCGGCTTTACTACGCTTACGGTTGGCATCTATCTTGCCCGTCAGTTTGGCGCGGTGGGAGCAGCCTGCGGCCTGCTCTTCAACAGCGTTTTCATGCTCATCGGATTTCTGATCCAGTTTTTAAGACTCACCAGGAACAAGCGGGAACTGACCGAGACAAGCTAGATCCATCTCCGTATGAATGGGGGTTGAGGCACGAAGAATTCCCGCTCATTCTCTGGAGTGGGCAATGCCTCAATCCTTGAAATCAACTGAATCGAGAGCACTGTATTGATGAACTGTCCTGAAATTACAATTCTTGTGCCTATCTATAACGGCGCGGCTTATCTTGCCGAGACGATCAGTTCGCTGCTCTCCCAGAGCTTCAAGGATTTCGAACTGCTGGCCATCGATGACGGCAGTACGGATAACTCGGCAGAGATTGTCCGCTCCATCCATGACGAGCGCCTGCGGTTGATTCAAAAGGAGAATGGCGGTCTTTGCGAGACTTTGAATCTGGGCATCAACGAGGCCAGGGCGCCTTTCATCGCGCGCTGCGACCAGGATGACATCAGTTACCCGGAGCGGCTGGAGCGGCAGTTGCAAGGGATGCGTGAACACCCGGAGGCGCTCGGCCTATTCGCCTACAGCACAAAGTTCGGAGACAAGCACCGCTGGTCCAACGCCGACAAGCATGTCATGGCCAAAGGCGAAGTGAAAATCTATGATCCGATGACCGATGGCTGCCTGCTGTGCTCGACCATGTTTGTGCGCACCACGGCGCTCCGGGCGATTGGCGGTTTCAGGCAGGCTTACTATCCGGCCGATGATTGGGATTTGGAGTGCCGATTGGCGGAGGCGGGCACGATCCTGATTTTGTGCGAGCCGCTGATCGCGTATCGCTTTCAAACCAGCGCAAATACCTATCGCACGTTTGCCCTGATGCGGAACAAAGGCCGCTGGGTGAAAGACTCTTTCAACCGGCGCCGGCAATCCCTTCCGGAGCTGAGCTTTGAGCAGTACATGCTGTCGCAGCCCAAGGGCATCTTCGCGCGCCTGGGACGCTATCGAAAGGATTCCGCAAAACTGCATATGCGAACCGCTGGCCAGAGATATCTGGATGGCCATTATGTCGCCGGAGCCATCCACCTGTTTGCCGCGACTCTGCTGTTTCCTGAAGAGCTGGCCGGGCGCATTCGAAGGTTCATTACCCGTTCCTGATCGCCGTGTAGCCGCCGTTGCTGTCAAGCCAAAAATGTGAATGGAAGAGAGATGCCAATAACATCACCGCTGTCCCCGCGGACGCAAGCCATGCCCTTCGGCGCGTTCATTATCGCGCTGTTTGACGCGCTTGCCCGTGACGGAGTGGCGGCCTTTGTGCTCAGAAATTACGAGGGATTCCCCGCGGCCAATGTAGGCAGCGACGTAGATTTTTTGATTCGCCGCTCCGACCTCGCGCGCGCCGTCCGCGCGCTGCAATCGATTCCCGGCATTCGAGTGGTGGGATATGCCGAGCGCCATTATGTGGCGCACCTCTTTGTCGAAGGCGTAACTCCAACTCCGGGCGTGCGTGCGCTGGGCATCGATTTCATCTGGAGCATGAATTGGAAGGGCGTGCCCTATGTGACGGCGGAAGAGGTACTCGCCGCGGCTCGCCCGCTCGAGGCCGGAAGCGCGACCTTCTATGCGCCCTCCCCGGTTCACGAGGCCATCATCTCCCTGCTCGCCTCGTTGATCATTGGCGGGCGTCTGAAGGAGAAGTACCTGCCAAAGGTGCGCCAGACCTTCGGCGAATCTCGATCTGAAACCATCGCCTGCCTGCGGCCGCTCTATGGCGAGAAGGTCGCCAGCCGGCTGGTGGACGCGGTGATCGCCGATAACCGGCAGGATGCGCTGAAGTGCGTTTGGCCGCTTCGCCTTGCGCTCGTGTCGCGCGGTTTGTGGCATCATCCCTGGCGCAGCACCTTCAATGCCGCCCGCTATCATCTGCGCGAATTCATGGTGCGCTGCACGCCTCAAACTCTGGAAACGATCTGTTTCACCGGCGCTGAGCTTCGGAGCAGGGAAGAGTTGATGGACAATCTTCTTCCCTTGTTGAAAAACTCAGCCAAACTTGTCGAGCGCCGTCCTTTTGGACCGCCCGATTCACAGTACGCCAAGGCTCTCGATTCGACTCCGGGAGTTCAAACTCGTGGCGGTTTCTTTCTCTCTTTGGCCTCGATGCTGAAGATCGTTTTTGAAGCCGCGAAAGAATGGCTTCGTCTTCTTAAAAAAAGAGACAATCTTACCCTGCGAATCAGTCAGAGTTGCACGTACCATCTGCCGCTGGGAGCGCCGCGGCGCCGGGAGGAGTTCTCGTGGCGGTTTACGCGGTTGGTCTGGAATCTGTTGCCGGCGCCGGATCTATGGATACTGCTGGATTCAACCGTTGATCAAATGCTTAGCGGCAACCCCGGCCTGACGCGCGAGAAAGCGGAGATGCTGCTGGCATCCTTTCGCATGGATGTGAAGACGAGAAAGAGCGGCATCATCATAGACGCAAGCCGGCCAGACGGAATTGTCGTGGAAGAAGTGGTTGCTGCCATCCTCGCGGCGCTCGTTCGGCGCACGCAAAGCGCACTCCAGAGACGCTTTTGAAGCCGGCAGAGCCGTTCACTTAAAAAAATGCGAGGAAGAAAGTGATTATGAAAATCGTCGTATTGGGCCCGGATGGCGCCGGGAAGAGTTCCGTGATTCAGGGGTTGATGAAGGATCTGGCTGTGGAGGGCCGGGTGGTGAAGATGCGCCACCTCAAACCGTTCCTTGCTCGGCAGCGGCGCGACCGTTCGGTATTGGTGAACCCTGTTCCTCACGGCCTGCCGCCGCGTTCCGCGATGAGCTCGCTGGCCAAGATATTCCTCTGGCTGGCGGAAGAGTGGGCTGCGAATCTCTTTCAGGACAAGAAAGGTGAGCTTCTGATCTGCGACCGCTATTACCATGATCTATTGATCGATCCTGTGCGTTATCGCTACGGCGGCCCAATCTGGGCTTCCCGGATGATAGGCAAGCTGATGCCGCGGCCCAGGCTATGGCTGCTGCTGGATGCGCCGGCCGAGGTCTTGCAGGCGCGCAAGCAGGAGGTTAGCCCGGAAGAGACCGATCGGCAGCGTCAAGCTTACCTTGAGTTTGTTGAGAAGCAGAGAAATCATGTGGTGATTGACGCTTCGCAAGCGCTGGACAACGTGGTTTCGGATGCGAAAAAAGCCATCGCCGCAGTAATGGGGGGTGTTGGTCACAGTGGATGAAGCCGGTCAATTTTATCGGGCAGCGGAGGCATCTGCCGCCAGCCATCTGGCCTTGCGCTGGAAGGGGCGGACGCGCTATGTCGTTCCACGGGATGCTCGCGCGCAGTCGGCCTGCTGGAGTCTCTTTCAACCTGGGCGGACTGAACTTCCATTGCGGGTTATGGCTCGCATGCCGCAGTTGTTTGGGGCTATCCATTGCGTTGAGAGTGAAAAGCTGGCGCTGATCCGCACCGCGATCGGCACCGAGGCCGGACTCTCTTGCTGCCGCGCCGGAGCGCCTGGGCCATGGAGCAAAGATACGATTCTGTTTCTGGATCACTTGGCTCAACCGCTGCTGATTGTGAAGGCAGGTAAGGGAGAAGCAGTTGACCGGCTTCTGCGGAATGAAACAGAGTGGCTGCGGGAGCTGCGCAATCAGCCGCAGTTGGCCGCCCATCTTCCTGAACTGGTTGCGCATCGCTCAGGAATGGATCTCAGCTTTGTGGCGCAGTCGGTGCTTCCGGGACGGTCGGAGTTTGAATTAGGCAAGCCGCATTTTGAATTTCTCAGAAAGTTTCAGGCATATTCGCGCCGCAGCTTGCGTTATGAGGAGTCCGGGATGTGGCGAAATATGCATACTCGCATGAGAGCTCTCGACGGTTTGCTTTCGAAGGCCTGGGGGCTGCGCATCGAAAAGGCAATGCGGCGCATTGAAGAGCAGCTTTGCGGCGCGCCGATTTTGATGACCGCCGCGCACAATGACTTTACGCCGTGGAATATACGCATTCAGGATGGCGTGGCCAGAATCTTTGACTGGGAGTATGCCGAAGCCGAGCAGCTTCCTCTGTTTGACCCGCTGCATTTTGCCCTGATGCCGATGGCTTTGAAGCGGGAGCGGCCAGAAACCATGATTCGAGTCATGCGGCAGACGCAGCAATTGTGCGAACGGTGGCTCGGGAAAGAATTTTGCCATGCAGCGCAAACCCAGGCTTTGGCTTGCCTGGTGAATATTTGCATGATCTATCTTTTGTCTGTCCGCGGAGAATCTGTATCCAGTCCGGTTTTCGATAGTTATATCCCGATCATTGACCAGATGTGCCTCCTATGAAGTTATGCTGGATTGGCCATGTTTTCGTATGATTTCCAGCAATAGCGAGCTGGAGGGATTTTGCAGAGCGGTTTGATGAGAGCCAATGCAAGTGTTGTGAACGTTCTTGGGATATAATTACGCGGGTAGGGAGATCAAATGGATAGATGGATCAAAAAGTGGCTGCTCGCGTTCGGCTTGAATATTTCAAAGCCGTTGAAGGCGAGCGAAGTGCTTGGCCTAATTCGAAAAATGAGTCCTCAAGATTGCGGAATAGAATTGATTCGCATTGGCGCCTTCGGGGACGGAGGGTATCTGGTCCCGGACGATCTGGAGGGCATCGAGTATTGCTTTTCTCCAGGAGTGAGTACCCGGTCCGATTTTGAAGATCATTTGGCGAATCTTGGCATCCGATCTTTTCTGGCCGACTATTCCGTGGACGCGCCTCCTATATCGAGGCCGGAGTTTGTCTTTGACAAGAAATTTCTTGGGGCATCAGATCGCAATGAGTTTTTTACGCTCGCAACATGGAAGAACAAGTATCTGAAGGACTACCGTGGCGATATGATTTTACAAATGGATATTGAAGGCTTCGAGTACGAAGTGATTCTCAGCACCCCGGATGAGCTTATGAAACAATTCAGAATCCTGGTGATTGAATTTCATTTTCTTGATAAGCTCTTCGATAAGTTTTCTTTTGGAATCATCTCCTCCTGCTTTGAAAAGCTGCTGCAAAACTTTCATGTTGTGCATATTCATCCCAACAATGTTGCTGGCACAATAGGAAGAGCGGGAGTTGATCTTCCAAGTATCATTGAATGCACGTTTCTGAATAAGAACCGGGTGAGCGTTACAAAGCCGCAGCGAATCTTTCCTCACAAGTTGGATTCAGATTGCGTAAAGGAAAGACCGACTTTGACCTTACCGAAGTGCTGGTACGCTGGCGATGATTGATCATGGTCTCATCAAAGCCAGCAGGATGCAGCGGATGGAACGAGATTGAAAAATTGGACCATGATGACGAAACCTATGCAGGATGCAGAAGGAAAAAGGAGAGCAGAATGAGCGACAAATTGATTGTGGTGACAGGCGCAGGCGGTTTCATCGGCGGCAATATGGTGGCTTGGCTGCGCCAACAGGGGCAAGGGAATATTCGAGCCGTCGATGTAAAGCCTCTGGAGAATTGGTATCAAAGATTCGAGGACGTCGAGAATCTTGTGCTGGACCTGAATGAGAAAGAGAACTGCGAGATCGCGGCCAAGGGCGCTTGGAAGATTTATAACCTGGCCGCGAATATGGGCGGCATGGGCTTCATCGAAAAGAACAAGGCGCTTTGCATGCTCTCGGTGCTGATCAACACGCATATGTTGATGGCCGCGCAGAAGTTTGGCGTCGAGCACTTTTTTTACTCATCCTCGGCCTGCGTTTATAACGGCGACCTGCAGCACACAACCGACGACGGCGACCGCTTTGTTCCGCCGGCGCTGAAAGAAGCGGACGCCTATCCCGCGCTTGCCGAAGACGGCTACGGCTGGGAGAAGCTCTTCAGTGAGCGTATGTGTCGCCACTACCGCGAGGACTTTGGCCTGCGCACGCGCGTTGCCCGCTTCCATAATGTGTATGGCCCCTGGGGAACCTGGTTTGGCGGGCGCGAGAAGGCGCCGGCGGCCATCTGCCGCAAGGTGATTGAAGCCAAGCTCAATGGCAAGCATGAGATTGAAATCTGGGGCAACGGCCACCAGACGCGCTCCTTCATGTACATTGATGACTGCATCAAAGGCATCAATCTGATTCTGGACTCTGACATCCTTGATCCGATCAACCTTGGATCGAGCGAAGCGGTCAGCATCAATCAACTGGTGGATATTGTCGAAGACATTGCGGGCATCAAGCTGAAGCGCAACTACGATCTGAGCGCGCCCAAAGGCGTCAATGGCCGCAACAGCGACAACACCCTGATCCAGCAGTTGCTGGGCTGGGAGCCAAGCATCACGCTGCGCCACGGACTGGAAAAGACCTATGCGTGGATTCTGGAGCAGTATCAATTGCGGGAGAGCGGCGGCGCGGGAGTGGTGCGCGAGTTATAAGCCGGAAGAACCTTCCAGATGAAGGTCAAACAAACCAATCCGCGCTCAGCCCGCATCAAGACAGGCGGCTGTGCGCGGCCTCAGGAGAGATTCATTCCGGGCGGCGGGCGGATCATTTACCGCGCCTGGATGAAGGCCGGGCTGCTTGATTCCATGGCCATCGGATGCGGGACAAGCACGATCCTGCATCCGAAGGCAGTTTAAGCGCGCGACGATAAAATCATAATCGCTTTTCAAAGAGGTGCTGATAAGCCATGAAGAGTCTTCCCAAAATCAGTGTTGTTCTGCCGTCTTTCAACCAGGCAAAGTATCTGGAGCTGACGCTGCGCTCGATTCTAGATCAGCAATATCCCAACCTTGAGCTGATTGTGATTGATGGCGGCTCGAAGGACGAAAGCCCGGAGATCATCCGCAAGTATCAGGAGCACATGAAGTTCTGGTGCAGCGAGCCGGATGGCGGCCATCCCGAGGGGCTGATCAAGGGATTCAGCCATGCGACGGGAGAGATTCTCTGCTTTCTCAACAGCGATGACCTGTTTGAGCCAGGCGTGCTGAACGAGGTGGGAGAGTATTTTTCCGCGCATCCTGACGTGGATGTGGTTTACGGAGATACCACCTGGATTGACGCGGAAGGCAAGCCTCTGCGCGTGCACAAGGAAATCCCTTTCAATCGGTTTCTGTGGACTTACACCTATAACTACATTCCCGGCATGTCTACCTTCTGGCGGCGGGGAATCTATGACAAGGTGGGCGGCATAACCACAACCTATCGCCTTGCCTTTGATGCCGATCTTTGGATTCGCTTCAGCCATGCCGGAGCCAAGATCAGGCACGTGGCGCGCCAGTGGTCGTGCATGCGCTTCTATCCCGAGCAGAACAACCGGCGCCTGCGCGCGCAGAGCGATCGCGATGATATTGAAATCCGCTCCCGCTACTGGAAGAATCATACCGTGCCCAAGACCTACTTTTTGCGCCGCAAGATTGCCCTTGCCCTGCGCATATTGTGGAGGCTTATGACAGGCTGTTATAGCCTCGGTTATCAGAGGCACATGGAAAAGCTGGAGAAGGCATGAGGGTTTTACTATCGGCGTACGCCTGTGAGCCGGGCAAAGGCTCGGAACAGGAGGTCGGCTGGCAAAGAGCCCTTCATATGCTGGCCTATGCCGATGAGGTTTGGGTTCTCACTCGCTCGAATAATCAGACTGTGATCGACTCTGACCCACTCAGTAGAAAACCAGGATTGCATTTTTTGTACTATGACCTTCCACAGTGGGCATTGCAACTCAAAAAGAAAGCATGGTTTTCACCCATTTACTTCATTCTCTGGCAGCGGGGGGCTTACTGGCTTGCTGCCAGATGCCATCGTATCACTCCATTTGATTGCGTCTATCACGTCACATTTGCCAGTATTCAGCACGGCTCTTTGATGGGCAGGCTCGGAGTTCCATTTATCCTTGGGCCGATTGCGGGCGGGGAGCGGGCACCCGTTCGGCTGCGTCGCAGTATGCCATTTCGCGGCAAAGTTACCGAGTTTCTACGCGATCTTGGAATTGTATTTCAGCGGTATAGCCCGCTCACTCGTCCGGCCTTTGCCGCCGCGAATCGCATTTACGTGACCACCGCGGACAGCCTGCGGCTGGTCCCATCGAAATGGCGATCCAAAACTTCAGCGCTGCTGGCCGTTGCGGCCGCAAGCCGCGCCGCGCAAAAGGGTGAGCGAAGACCGCCAGAGCGCCCGCGATTTATCTTTGCCGGACGCCTCCTTCACTGGAAAGGAGTGCACTTTGCAATCCGCGCGCTGCCAGAGGTCAGAAGAAAAATTCCCGCGGCCACCATTACTCTGATTGGGAGCGGACCAGCGGAGCAATGGCTGCGCGATGTGGCAGCAGAATCCGGCGTGAAAGAGGCCGTTGATTTCGCCGGCTTTCTGCCTCGCAATCTGCTGATTGACTCGTATAGTAGTTACACTGCATTTATTTATCCGAGTCTTCATGACTCGGGAGGATTTGCTGTTTTGGAGTCGCTCCAGGAAGGAACGCCGGTGATCTGCCTTGACCTTGGCGGACCCGGCGCCATCGTTAACTCATCCTGCGGAGTGGTTGTTCCAACAAGCGATGCCGATGAGGCTCTGATCACAACTCGCATTGCCGATGCCATGATCTCCCTGGGGACCATGCCAGAGGCGGAATGGCAGCGCCTTTCCAGCGCCGCCAAGGACCGCATCAACGAATTGTCATGGGATAACCTGACGGCTCAAATTGTCCAACGCGACAGATAGTTCCAGGGGCAGTTTACGGCCAGTCAAAGCCGGAAGTTGAATCTGCCAGAAGAGGTTGTAACCGCTCCATGAAACCACTTGCTCACATCAATCATCATTTCGTGAAGCCTGAGATCCGATCCTCCGGAACTCTCAGCTTCTGGCGATTCTTCCTTCGCTATCCGATCTTTCTGCTCGCATTTGGACCGCCGATTTTGAGGCCGACCGCGGGTATCGACGCTACCAAAGGAATCATTGATTTCTGGTCTGTTTTACAGGTTGTCTGGATTGGCGCGATTGGCGCGCGGGCAATCTATCGCCTGGCGAACGAAAAATCAATCCAAATGCCCAGGCAAGTACGATCTGTCTACAGATATGTATTTCTCCTCGGCTTGCTATTCCTGTTTTCGGCTACCTACTCTCCGAGCCGCTCAGTGTCGGCGGCCTATGCCTTCCTCTATTTTCTTACCATGATCAGCTTTGTTGAATTTATTGTAGATGTTTATCGGAACCCACCTGACTGGATGCAGTGCCTGATTCATTTAAGAATGGTGTTTTTTCTTCTTTTTCTTCTTGTGCTCGCCATCCTTCCCTTCTTTCCAACTCTCATCATGGTGTTGATTCCAGGGGTTGGCCTTAGGCTTGGTGGAGGCGTGGTAGCTCCGGTCACCGTTATTTGCCCCGCCATCGCTCTTATTTCCTTGTACACCTTTCTGCATGCACTGGAATCAAAAGCGCGCTCAGCGTTCTTCTTCATGGTTGGCATTGGAGGCACATTCGTCACTCAATCCAGAGGAGCCGAAATCAGCCTTCTGGCATCCATGATGCTGGTTGGACTTATATGGGCAAGAAGCGGCAGGCGAAACAACTATCTTTTTATCGCTTCGTCTTTTGCCACCATCCTGCTGAGCGCCGCGGCCTTGGCGGTTATAGGCGGTGGCCGCTTATGGACTCTCTTCAACAGGGGACAAAGTATCCAAGGCATTGAATCCGCCAGCGGCAGAACCGATATCTGGAAGTTTGTCCTTCACTATTGCATGGCCCACCCCATGGGGATGGGATATATCGCGGGTTTCAGGGTGATATTCAGGGAGTACTATACGCTTGGTTTGCAGGTTGATCCAACGCATATCGGAAACGCACATAACACATTCCTGGAGGTTCTGGCAGACGCCGGATGGCTCGCCCTGGCGGTCTATCTATTGATATTGGGTAAGATCATGTTCTTGGGATGGCGTTATGCCCGGAAGCGAACCATTTTTTCGGTTGCCTCGGATGACCGCACCCGCAATGCGCTTCGTTGCGCGATGGTGCTGCTCTTTTCTTGTTTGGCCACTGGCATGGAGTCCGCGGATTTCGATGTTCCTTTGCGCAGCCCTTTCTATTTACAAAACATCTATATTGCCATCATTCTGGGCATATCAGTAGGAATGATTGCCGCCTCTCGCAACCGGCATCGCGGTTTGTCAGGATAGTGCCCAAGGTTTGCGGGTCGCCGGCTGTTGAAGGAAGGTTTCGGAGGCGAGCAATCAACTCATTCTTGTGGTTTTAATTTCAACGCAAAGTCTCGCAACCAGCTGTTTTGAATCATTCACGGAGTCCGTTCAACACTCATGATACCGCTTCGCATACTCGTAGTCGGGCAGACGCCGCCGCCCTATGGCGGGCAGACCGTCATGATTCAGCTTCTCCTTGACGGGAGTTATCAGGAGATCGAGTTAGTTCATGTCCGAATGAGCTTCTCGAAGAATCTGAATTCCAACGGCAGGCTGAAGCTTGGCAAGATATGGGAGTTATTCCGCGTTGTGGCGGCGATTTACCGGGTCAAACTTACCAAGCGGCCAAAGGTGCTTTACTATCCTCCTTCAGGGCCAAATTACGTTCCGGTGATCCGGGATATCTTTATTCTCTGCTTGACCCGCCGGCTTTTTTCGAACACGGTCTTTCATCTGCATGCCGGCGGAATCTCAGAGTTCTATCCGCGGATGAATCCCGCCTTGCGCGGGCTCTTCCGGCTTGCGCTTTTCAATCCGGATCTGGTCATCCGAACCGCCAGCCTCTCCGCGCAAGACGGCAAAGGCTTGCATTGCAAGCGGGAGATCGTGATACCGAACGGCATTCCAGATTCCGCCGGAGAAAGTATTGTTCGAACTGTGATCCCTGGAGCGCCTGTCAGGATACTGCTGGTTGCCTTGCTGCGGGAGGACAAAGGCGTGCTGGTGGCGGTCAGCGCTGTTCAGCAACTGCTGGCGGCGGGCATGAATGTGGAATTGACTTGCATGGGAGAATGGGACTCGCCGGATGTGCGCTCTCGCGCCGAGTCGCTGATCGAGCCGGCCTTCCGGTCCAAATTCAAATTCCCCGGCGCGCTTACTGGAGATGAGAAATGGAAGTATTTCCGCGATGCGGAGATATTTCTTTTTCCGAGTTACTTTCACTCGGAAACCTTCGGCATTGTCTTGCTGGAGGCTATGAGCTTCAGCCTTCCGTCGGTTGCCACCCGATGGCGCGGGATTCCCGAAGTTGTGGAGGAGGGAAGCTGCGCGCTGCTCTGCCAGCCGCGCGATGTGGAGGGCTGTCGCGATGCTTTGGCGCAGCTTGTTGGCGACGCTGCCTTGCGGGAGCGAATGGGAAAAAACGCGCGCGCGCGATATTTGCGTTATTTCACGATTGATGCGCATCGCAATGCCATCGAGCGCGCCTTGTCGCAATTGAAAGGATAAAAGGCAAATGAGAGTATTCATCAGCGGGGGCAGTGGCTTTATAGGGACGCACGTGATTGAAGGATTGCTTGGCCAGTATCCGGATGCCAAGGTGCTGAATCTCGATTTGGCAGCTCCCAAGCTGGCCAGCCATCTTTCCTATTGGCATAAGGGCGATCTATTGCAGCCTGCCACGTTCATGGATGCGGTAAAAGAGTTTCGCCCGACTCACGCAATCCATATGGCTGCCAGGACCGATGACAGCGGTGTAACTCTGGACGACTACCGGGTGAATATAGAAGGCAGCGCCAACTTCATTCAAGCCATCAAAGCCGCGGGCAGCGTGGAGCGCACGGTCTTCTACTCGACGCAGTATGTGGTGCGCGCCGGGCAGTTAGCGCAGAGTGACAGGGAATACCGCCCGGTGAATACCTATGGCGAAAGCAAAAAGGAAATGGAAGAGATGATTCGGCGGGAGACACACCTGCCGGGCATTTGGACCATTGTGCGCCCCACCAACGTTTGGGGGCCTTGGCACCCTCGCTATGCGCAGGAGTTCTGGCTGGTGGTCAAGAAAGGGCGCTATGTTCATCCCGGCGGAGCGCCGGTTGTTCGCGCTTATGGTTATGTGGGGAACGTGGCGGATTACACACTCAAGATCCTTGCCGAGCCGCCGGAAGTGGTCTCTGGCAAAACCTTTTATGTGGGAGATCCTCCGGCAAACATACTGCACTGGGTCTCGGCCTTTTCGAAGGCGCTCACCGGCCGGCCGCCGCGCGTTGTTCCCCGGCCTGTGCTGCGCGCGATTGCGTTGGTCGGAGACCTCGTCCGGTCCACGGGGCGCTCCTTTCCTTTGTTCAGCAGCCGCTACCGGAGCATGACGCAAAGCTACCTGGTGGATATGGCCCCGACCTTTGCCGTTCTTGGTCCCCCCAAGTACTCCCTTGAAGAAGGGGTCAACGAGACAGTTGAATGGCTCAAGTCGCTTGGCGGCATCTGGGCGAGTTCATAACGAACTGCTTGGTGATCGCGGCCTGTGCCAGCGCGCATACGATGGAAGCGGATATGGATGCGCAGCGCGTTGGTCAGGCTTCCAGCCGCTTGGCCTGCTCTTCACCATTGAGCACGCGGAATGCGCCCTCGGCCAGAGCGCGCAACTCATCCTCGCCGGGGTAGACCCGCACCGGCGCAATCCACTCGAGATATTCGCGCAGTTGGCGCACCACCCTCTCTGAATGGGCCATTCCGCCGGTCAGCAGCACCGCGTCCACTTGGCCTTTGAGCACCGCGCCCATCGCCCCCGCCTCCTTTCCCACCTGGTGGATCATCGCGTCAAAGATCAACGCGGCCTGAGCGTCGCCCGCATCGATCCGCCGTTCGATTTCAATCAGATCGCGCGTGCCCAAGTAGGCCACAAGTCCGCCGTCTCCAAAGATCTGGCGGTCGATCTGCGCCTCGGTGAAGTTGCCGCTGAAGCAAAGCCGCGTCAGTCCCCGCGCCGGCAAAGAACCTGAGCGGTCTACACCGAATGGGCCCTCGTCAATCGAATTGCTGTCGATCATGCGGCCATCCTGATGGGCCGAGACGGTGATGCCGCTGCCCAGATGCACAACAATCAGCCGCAGCGACTGATAACTGCGCCCCTCCGCCTGTGCAAAGCGCCGCGCCACGGCCTTGGTGTTCAGCGCATGGCCGGTTGCAATGCGCATGACCAGAGGCGAACCGGAGGGGCGCGCGCAGGCCTGCCATTCGTCCACCGTTACCGGGTCCACAATGTAAGCGTTCACTCCGCTCATCTGCGCAAAGCGTCGCGCCAACAGCCCGCCCAGGTTCGAGGCGTGCTGTCCGCGCCGCGCCGTACGCAACTCCTCTGCCATCGCCTCATCCACCAAATACGTACCGCATTGCATCGGCGGCAGCAACCCGCCACGGCCTACGGTTGCGGCAAAGCGCGCTTCGCCGTAGCCGCCCTCGGCCAGGGCGCGCTCAATCAGCTCCGCGCGATACTCCAACCGGTCGACCATCGGCCGCCCGCGGAAGCGCTCGATCTCCTCATCCCCATGGCGGATCGTCTGCTCCCACTCGGCGCCCTGCCGCGTATAGACGCCGAACTTCGTCGAGGTCGCTCCTGGGTTGAGCACCAGTATCCGGCTCTTCTCTTCGTTCAAGATCAATTCCTCCCGGCCAGAGATGAGTTTATCCTCTTCCCGCGGCCTTCGGTTTTTGCGGCATTCCGGCGGGTTTCAAAGCCCTCGCCGCGTGCTTGCTTTTTTCGGGCAGCGAGGGCAAGCCCCGGAATTTCCCCTGCAATCTTCCCAATCCGTGCTATACTTGCTTCAATCGTAGAATTCGATCTGAAGTTCTTGCCTGTTTCGGTAACCGCCTACTCGCAAACTTCCACATTGCGTTCGCGGTAAATCGGTAAAACAGGAGTATCACACAATGGAAACAGGCACAGTCAAGTGGTTTAATGATGCCAAGGGTTTTGGATTTCTGAGCCGCGAAAACGGCGAAGACGTCTTCGTTCATCACACCGCCATCCAGTCCAGCGGCTTCCGCTCACTGCAAGAGGGCCAGCGCGTCCAGTTCAATGTCACCAAGGGCCCCAAGGGTTGGCAGGCAGAGAACGTTCAGGCCATCTAAGCTTCTAACCAGAAGCAGTCTGAAAAGGATTCAACGAACGGGACGGCACGAGTGCCGTCCCGTTCTCTTTTTGTGATTCATTTCTACCTGCCATGAGACAGGGCAGGGAGTGGGAAGGTTTTACCAAATAGAACTTCAACGATTACTCTACGTTGATACATCGCTAAGGAGACGGCCAATCGAGCCGATAACAGAAAGATGCAATTTCAACGATCCTCCGGAGTTCTGCTGCATGTCACTTCGCTACCCTCGATGGGTGGCATCGGCGACCTTGGCCCAGCCGCCCATGAGTTTCTTGGCTTTTTGGCTGAGGCCAAACAGCACCTCTGGCAGGTTTTGCCCCTGGGTCCCACCGGCTACGGCAACTCGCCCTACGCCGGCACTTCGGCCTTTGCCGGCAATCCCTTCCTCATCAGTCTGGAGATTTTAGCCGAATGGGGATGGATCGCTCCCGAGCGCATTGCCCATCAGGGCAGTTGCAGCGGTGCGGTGAACTTCGAAGAGATCGAGTGGCGCAAGGTCAAGCTGCTGGACGAGGCGGCGGGTAACTTTCTGGACCGCGCCCCGCATGATTCCAAACTCAGCCTGCAGTGGGCGCGCTATCAAAAGTTTTGCCGCGCCGAGGCAGCCTGGCTTGACGATTACGCCCTCTATGCCGAGTTGCGCCGCCAGTTCTCCACCGGCGCATGGGCCGTTTGGCCGGAGCCGCTGCGCCGCCGCGAGCCCGAGGCCCTGGCCCACGCCCTCGAAAAACACGTCCGCCGCGTTGCCGAGGAAAAGGTTCTGCAATTCGCCTTTGCCACCCAGTGGACAGACTTGCGCGAAGATGCGGAGAGCAAAGGCATCAGTATTCTGGGCGACGTGGCCATCTTCGTCAACATGGATTCGGCCGACGTCTGGGTGCATCCGGAGCTCTTTGAGCTGGACAAAGAGTTCAGCCCTACGCGTGTGGCCGGCGTGCCGCCCGACTACTTTTCTCCCACCGGGCAGCGCTGGGGCAACCCGCTCTATCGCTGGGATGTGCTCGCTGAGCAAGGCTTCAGTTGGTGGATCGATCGCATTCGCCGCGCCTGCCAGCTCTATGACATTGTGCGGCTGGACCACTTCCGCGGCTTCGAGGCTTACTGGGCGATCCCCGCCGCTGAAGAGACAGCCGTCAAGGGCGAGTGGATCAAGGCACCGGGCTTGGAGCTCTTTCGCGCGCTGGAAGCAGCGCTGGGCCCGCTGCCGCTAGTGGCTGAGGATTTGGGCGTCATCACCCCGGAGGTGGAGGCGCTGCGCACCGAGCTGGGACTGGCCGGCATGAAGGTGATGCAATTCGGCTTCAGCAACAAGGGCGCGCACATCCACCTGCCTCATCGCTTTACACCGGATACCGTGGCCTATACCGGCACGCATGACAACAACACCACCCAAGGCTGGTGGCAGACGGCCAGCGCCGAAGAGCGCGCGACCGTCGAGACGTATACCGGTTTGAAGGATGATCGCCCGGTCTGGCCGCTGATTCGCTCGCTCGTTGCGAGCGTGGCAGAGATCGCCGTGGTTCCCGCGCAGGATCTGCTCGAACTCGGCTCCGAGGCGCGCATGAACACTCCCGCTATTGCCAACGGCAACTGGCACTGGCGCGCCCCGGAGGGCTGCTGGACGCCGGAGCTGGCCGCGCGTCTGGCCGCATTGGCCGAAGCCACCGACCGCGACAACGATCCGCTGGAGGCGGAAGAGGCGGAAAGCGGGGAATAGGGACTAGGGACTAGGGACTTAGGGACTAGGGACTCAGGGACTAGGGACTTAGGGACTAGGGACTAAGGGACTAGGGACCAAGGGACTTAGGAAATAGTACCAATTCTGTGTGAGCTGAGGGTAGCGCCGGTCTCCAGACCGGCTGTCGCGTGGGCGTCCTCGCCCACGCTTCATGGTTCAAATCCATCGAAATACTCCCAACTATGAAAAGCAAGCCCGCCCTTCACAACTGAACGGCAGGCTTCTGTTCCTCTTCCGCGGCATCCTGCATCTGGTTGGAGTAGAAGACGAAGCGGTTCCTACCCTGGCGTTTGGCGGCATACATCGCCGTGTCGGCGCGGGCAATCAACTCGTCCGCCTGGGAGCCGTCGGTAGGGAAGATGCTGATGCCGATGCTGGCGCTCACATGCACGGTCTGATCAAGGACCGGGATCGGTTTTTCAATGGCGTTGCGCATATCCTCGGCCACTCGAACGGCATCTTCGCTGGCGCGCAGATCCGACAGAATGAGCATGAATTCATCGCCGCCGATGCGGGCGAGCGAATCGCCCTTGCGCACCCTGGAACGCATCGTATTGGCGATGTGGATCAGCACTTCATCGCCGGCCGCGTGGCCCAGATTATCGTTGACCGGCTTGAAGCGATCCAGGTCGATAAACAGCAGCGCCAGCGAGTGCCCCGCATGGCGCGCATCCTCCAGGATCGCCGGCAGGCTGTCCATCAACATGCGGCGATTGGGCAGTTCGGTGAGCGGATCGATGAGCGAATTCATCACCGCGGCATCGCGGGAGTGCTGCAACTCAACCTGATGGCGGCGCATCTGCGTCACGTCAATGGCCGTGGTCTCATAGACAATGCCTTCCGGAGTCTCCACCGGCGTGACATTTTTGAGCAGATAGACGACCGATCCATCATCGCGGCAGAGCGTGGCCTGACAGTTGCTCATCATCTCCGTCTGTTTACCGCTCTTCAGCTCCTCGCGGCGATTGGATTCAATCTCGAACTCCCAATACGAGCGGCACTCCAGTTGACTCAAATCGTCCACGCCGAGCAGCTTCAGAAAAGCGTCATTGCATTCGGTGATGGCGCCGTCCGGACGCAATGTGTAAACCGCCGCCAAATTGCGCTCAAAGAGGCGCTGGTACTTGGTGGCCAGTTGAAGCTCCTTTTCCATCTGCTGTTTATTGATTGCGACCTGTCTTTGGACGGTACGCTTCAACTGTTTTACCCAGGCCAGGGGAACCAGAAGGCAGAGCGCGGTAAAGCCCAGAATCACCAGCGCGCGCTGCCAGGTGAGCCAGTTTTCTCCATGGCGAACGATGAGTGATTCAGGAGATTCAATCAGGATCAGCACCGAGGGCGGAAGATTCTTGCTTGCGCTTTGAAGAAGCTCCACGCCCGACAATTCAAGAGTAGATCCCTTGGGAAAGGTTTCAACCTTGCGCGAGTTTTCACTCAGTAACAAAACCGCGGTAAAGAGTTGGTCGTGATCGGCGAGATGGAAGGTAATCTGGGCGGAATCCTCTTCCTGACCCTCCAGCCGCGCCTTCAGTTGCACGCGCCTGCCGTTGAGGGAGTCTTTCAGCATCTCCTCCACCGTGTTGTTCAAAGGAGTAATTTTCACCGGGACAGGATATTCCGTAATTACGCGTACGGTCGAATCCTGCAACTCCAGCCCAAAGCGGCCATGAGAAGGGAAGCCGATCACGTCGACCGGATCGCCGATATGCACAATCACGGGCGTCAGGCCTTTGACGAAGATCGTCCCTGTCTCATCCTGCAGGGCGAAGAGGCTATTCGAGACCCAATTCACACGACCACGCATATGCACTTGGCGAACCATGGTCAGGTCGGCATCTTCCGGATGCAGGCTTTGCACCGTCACCGGCGCGGTGTTTTCCGCCAGCGGCGGCATTTCCACTTGGATATCTTTCAAGTTCTCGGAAAACAATGTCGAACCAATACGCTTGCCGGCATTGTCCATTCGCGCGGCGCAGACGCCAAGGGCTCGAACCGTCGCCCCGATCAGGCGATCCGTAGCCGTCGAATGAAGTTCAGGGACTATGAGCAAAGCTTCCTTTTTTCCCGCCACAATCCGGAAGCAGATGCGTTCGCCCGGATCGATGCAAGGGTGCAAAACCCCTTCCGCAGCCACCAGGAGACTATCCCTTGGAGCCGCATCCAACTCCGAGATCAACCTCGAAGTTGGTTGGATCTCAGGACCAGCACGCAGAAACTCTATCTTCGGCTTGGTGATATCAACCCCACCGCCGTTGGAGGCAGTTACCCCCTTTACCAGGACATGCGAACCCGCGGGAAAGTTCGTATGGTTCTTGCTGCCATGCAGATTGATGAAGGAATAACCTGTCTTGTCCTGAATGAACAGCATCCCCCACTCGACATCAATGTAGGTGATAACAGATTCAATATCAACCGGATATCCGAGTTTCGCCTGGTCGCTGGAGAGGGCGTAAACTTCGTTGATGGTGTGCAGTGTTCTTAGATTGGCCGAAGAGGGAGTTGCCGGTTCCGCAACCTGCGCCGCGAGGCAGAGAAGCATAAGAGTGCAGCCAACCGGAACCCAGGAACGGAATCGAGGGAAGCGGCCATTCTTCCGCGTTGGCAAGCAATCTTTGATGATTCCGCCTTTCGAACTTCCCTGGTCATTCAAAACATTCTTCATACAGTGTGGATTGTATAGAGCCCATCCACTTCTCTCATCGGCAAATTTGCCAATTCATCTAGTCTTTCGCGCAAATACTTGTGGGTGTCTTCGCTCGCCGGATGCCCTATCCCTGGTGCGGTCTGTGCGGATAAAAGGGGAGATCAACACCCTCACCTACACGGTAAATCAAGTGCGGTGAAGATTGGTGAATTACTTCGGGTATCTTACCCCTCCGCAGTGTGATCTGAGTCACGGAGCAAGCTGGCCGGGGACCGGTAGCCTTGAATCAGGACACAAGCGCCCAGAGCGCTTAAGCGACCAAGGAGTTTCATCATGGCTTACGTCATTACCGATGCCTGTACCAAGGATTTTCTTTGCGCAGCCGAGTGCGCCACCGCGGCCATTGCGCCCGCTTCCGCCGACGATGCCGCCGCCGCAGGCGTCCCGCAGCTTTTCATCAACCCGGATGAGTGTATTGATTGCGGCAACTGCGCCTCGATCTGCCCGGCGGGCGCGATCTTTGTGGAGGACGAACTGCCGGCCGGCAAGGAGCACTTCGCCGGCAAGAACAAAGCGTATTTCAATTAGTGCCTTCTGCAATTGAACGCCTCACCCTGCGCGCGCGGCAATCTTCGCGGCCAGGGTGAGGCGTTTTTCGTGCGCGGATTTTTCTTCAGAGGATGAAAATCATTTCATAACCAGCCAAGAATTTCTCTGTCCAATCTCTGATTGCATCCTTGCAGAAAGAGATGTGCGCATGAAAAAGATCGGCTGGATTCTTTTGCTGCTGGCTATCGCCGTGCCCGGGTGGGCCAAGGCCAAGATCACTAAGAAGACCTTTGAATTTCAAGGCCGCGAGCGGACCTATACGCTCTACGTGCCCGAGGTTGCCGAGCCCATGCCCGTGCTTTTGATCTTGCACGGCTTCATGAATTCAGATCAATATGGCGACCCGGGTCAACCGAGGATTGCCTATTCGATGGTCAATTCATGGAAGGATCTGGCCTCCAATGAGCATTTCATCGTGGTGGCTCCCAATGATGCGGGAGCAAGGCCCTCTGACTTCTGGGAGGGGGATTGGAACCCGCCGGAGTTCTTTCGTCTGCTGATGGAACAGGTCAACAATCAGCATGCCATTGATGCCAGCCGCATCTACTTGTTCGGAGACGGCGAGGGAGCGCAGTATGCTCTTTCGACGGCTCTGGTCGACTCCAGATTCTATGCGGCGGCGGCGGTCCATGCGGGCTCGTTGAATCCCGACTATGCGACCATGCTCGCCCCCGCCCATCGACGGTTGCCGATTGGCCTTTGGGCGGGCAACATGGATTCGATATGCCCCCTCTATCGAGTGAGAAAGTCAAAAGATATTCTGGAAGCCGCCGGCTATCCGGTGGAAATGGTCATCCTTCCCAATCATGGGCACGACTACTTCACCATGGACGGCATCATCAACGAGAGAGTCTGGAAATTTCTGAAGAAGGCACAACTCCCGCCGCATGATCCTGCCGTGATCAATAGACAATGACGGAGGGAGCAGGGGCCTGCAAGCCTCGGAATGAGCCTACCGGGATTCGTCCCGGCGCCGTCCCTTTCCGATTGCCAACGCGCGCCATGAACCTGACGGTTGCAGCAGCCAGGTTCTCACGGCTCGGTTTTATCGGGCGCGGTTTGCGCCGCCGCTCCGTTCACCACTGTCACCGGCAGAGTGAGCGTCTGCACGGTATTTGGATCGTCCCGCAGGATCACATAGAGCACGCCGTTCACGGGATGTGGAACGCTGACCATGGTTCCGGTAAAATCCCGTGGCAGGTCGATGGCATTGTCAAAGTCGTCGCTGGCGGCGATCGATGCGGCCAGGAAGAGGTTGGTTCCGGTCAGCGTGCAAGGCTTGGCCGGGTTGCGCGGGCAGCGCAGATCCCTGAAGCCCGGCAGCCGCACCAGAGTTCCCAGCGGCAGCCAGTCGCCGCTTACTCCGGCCGCCGAGATCACTCGCAGATGCAGCGGTCCAAAGGCCGAGACGCCAAAGCGAGCCAGCGGTTCAATCACCCCCAGTGCGGTTGTCGCATCTTCCAGCATCAGGTTGCCGTCGCTCAACGAGATCGTCGTGCTGAAGGAGCCGTCCACCGCGGCCACCTCAACCTTTTCGTCGCGCGGAAAAACTGCCGGTGATCCGGCGCGCAGAAAAAACACCAGCTTGCGGTCCAAAGGCAGATCATCCGCGCTGCCCAGTTGCACCGGCGAGGGCGCGGCAGAAAGGTCCTCCTGCGAGCCTTTGCTGAGCAGCGTCACCCGCGGCCGGCTTACCTCTACGCTAACCCCCACGCGCAACTCGCGCCCATCCTGCAACAGAATCGTGGCCACGGCGCGCTTGCCCGGCTCGAGCGCCGCCGTTGAAGAGTTCGCCGTCAGCGTCAACTGGTCGGAATCCTGCACGCGGCTCAACTTGGAGGGAGTCCAGGTGATGCTGCCCAGCGTGACCTTGGCAACCTCATCCAGGCGGTTGCCCTTCAGCAGCGCCTCCGAGTCCCCGGCGCTCAAAGTCATGTGGTCCAACGCGGCCGCCTCGGCATATGTCTCCAACTCCAACAGGTCGGGCTTGTCCAGCCCAAACTGGTAAATTTGCAGGCTGACCGGCCCCGGCGTCGCATCTTTCATCGGGACCACGATCTCCATTTGCTCCGGCTTGGGAGACTTCCACACCAGTTTGAGCGGGCTGCCTGTTGCCGTCTTCTCCTCGATGCGCTCGACGCAAAGAGCGTTTTCCCCCTCGATGTGCAGAGTATCCTCGCGCCCCACCACCAGGGCCAACTGATCGGCCACGGCCAGCGTCCATTTGCCGGGCACGGAGGCGCGCAGGTGATAACGCAGCCCATCCATCTCGTCAAAGCCCCATTTGCCGCGCACCACGCCGGTCAAATCGCCCTCCGGCAACGAGGGAGCCGGATGCGCCAGCACCAGCCCGCCCAGCGCTGGATCAACCTTCAAAGGCAGATCAACAGTCCCCGCCTTGCTCTCGATGCGCAGCTCGAGGTCGTGCGCCAACTGGGTGGAAAAAACCAGCGGCGCCCCCTCGGTGGGCAACACCAGCCCCGGTTTTTGCGCGCAATAGCGCTCGGCGGCATTCACCACGTGCAGAGCCGGCAGCTTGGCCGCCCCCACCGGCGGCAGCGCCACCACCACCACTGACTTGGGGGTGCGGAAGGAGGGCGGCACATTCAACCGCAGATTCAGCGTATCCTTGATCGGCAGGGCCAGCGCCGGAATGTACTGAAAGCGCGCCGTGTGTAGCGAGCCCAGAATCCGCGCCGTGTCCACAATCGCGCCCACATAGGGGCTGTACGCGCCGCCCTTGCCGATGCTCGAATTGCTCAGATTGTTCATCAGGTCAACGCTGTTGCCGCTGGTCAATTGGTCCACCCGCGATTGCGCGTTGGCGTCGTCCAGCACCATCGTATCCGTGCGCTGCATCAGGCAGGGCGCCTGCTGGTCACTGGGCTTGTCAAAGCACTGCTGGTCCAACCGGATGCCCAGGCTGCGCGCCGCTCGCTCGGTGCGCTCTTTCAGCAGCCCAAGATCGCCGAGCGATGCCTCTTTCACCTCGGCCAGATAAGCGTCCAGCCGCATCCGCTCCCAACTGGCCGCCTGCAAATCCTGCACCGCACGGACAAAGGCGCCGGGGCGGTCGCGCACCGCGTTGCGCAGCGTGCTCGAGTCGCCTCCCGTCTTCGGCGCCAGAAACAGCAGCGCCTGCTGCGACTCATCCGGAACCGTTACAAATACGCCTTCCTCGCGCGCCTTCCGGCTCCACATCTCCACCCTGGTAAACCACTCCGGCGGCGGAGGATTGGTTGCTCCGCGCAAAAAGGCCACAATCAGCACGTAATGCGCCGACTGGCTCTCCGGAAAATCGGGATGAATCCACAACTGGTCTCCCGCCAGCAGATTGGGCGTTTCGCCAATCGGCAGCGTCACGCCTGCCCGCTTCACGCGAACGTCCACCTTCGGTCCTGATAAATCAAAGGCCGGGGCTGAATCGGCGGCATAGCCTTGGATGGCTGTCAGGAATAAAGAGAGTAGAAAAAGTAATCTGGAACGCATATCCATCATTGTACGGAGAAAGACTTCAAATCCCTGCAAATATTTCCCACCCAACCTTCCACCCCTCAAAAGATTTTTAATCCAGCATGCGCCAAAGTGTGCACTTAGGTTACACTGAGGAGTGTTAGCTTGAATCAGAGGGTTTAGCTAGAGTATTTCTCCAATCCATCTGCGCAAGACGTAACCAGCGGGAAATGGTTTTTATGCGGACATCCAGTTCCGCAACCTCCATCCACCGCCTTAGCATTATCGGGGATGTATCCGCTTGCCGGGTAATAAGCAAGCTTCCTCTGAATGAATTGAATCGAGTTTTAAACTAAGGCTGCTCCCTTTGCCGGGTGTGGCTCAGATTCCTGAATCAGGCTCTCCAGCCCGGGTGTCTGCGGCGCAATCGGCATTGTGAAACGGCATACGGAGAAGAAAGAATGAAATCGTCAAAAGCAGCTCAAAGCCATCTAGAAATTAGCCATCTGACCATTCCAGACGCTGAAGAGATCATTGAAGACGCTCTCAACGAACTGGCCTCTACTACGGAACCAAGCCTTTTATCGGCACTACCTTTCCTGGCCCCTCCGGGCTACCAGGCGATTGTCGAGCTGTGTGGCGAGAATGGCCGCAGCAAGCGCCGCAACGCCTCCGCCGACACATGGTCGCCGGAAGAGGACGAGGTGCGCATCTACTTCGAGCGCATCGACGGCGAAGAGCCAACCCCGCGTGCCGCCAGAACGCCCCGCGCCGTGGCTCTCGGCAACCTGGCCGATGACGAAGGCGACGACCAGGAGGCGCTGATCCCGGACGACCTCGACGCCCGCGTCAAAGAGCTTTGCGCCGCTTTGGCCGAAGCCGAGCGCGGTGGGCATGCCTTCATCGCCCTCAAGTGGTTCCGCGACTCATTCCTGCCGCGCAAGGCCTACCGCTGGAATCAGCATCCAGAGTCCCGGCAGGCCATCCTGGCCGAAGCCATCCAGCGCGGCGTCGTCGTCACCAGCAAAATTGCCAACCCCAAAACTCCGGCCTACCCCACCACCACCATCCGACTCAACCGCGCTGAAGCCGGCATTCCCGAAGAGGCGCAGCGCTTCCACCCGGTCGCCGCGCAAGGAGAATCCATCGCCGAGGCCATTGAAGAGGAACGGGGGAACCTGTGAGCTGCTACTATCTTGAAGCCACGGCCTTTGCCAAGCTCTTTGTGCAGGAGGCGGGAACCAGCGAGCTGATCCGCCTGATGGAAGCGGTCGAGGACAACCGCAAACTGATCTCCGCCTCCACCCCGCTCGAGGTTTACGCGGCCATCCGCCGCCGCGAGCGCAGCGGAGGATTGAGCGCGGAGAACGCCGCCGCGGCGCTGGAGATTCTGCGCACCGAAGCTGCGCGCATGGTGCAGGAGCCGCTCAATCCGGCGGTTCTCGAGGCCGCCCGCCAGCTTCTGGATCGCACCACACTGCGCTGGCCGGATGCTTTGCAACTCGCCGCCGCCATCGTTGCCCGCGATATGTTCCAGGGCACCGAGATCATCTTTGTCTCCGCCTCGGCGCTGCTGCTGGAGACCGCCAAGAACGAAGGCTTCCGCACCCTCGACCCGGCCAAGGAAGCGGCTGCATCCGGCAAGGAAGCAGAACAGGACGCTGTTGAGTAAACAAAACAGAGCAATCTAACGCAGTTCGAAACGGACACTGGAACGCCGGCCTTTCGGTCGGCTGCTGCGTGGACCTGCTGGTCCACGCTCCTTCCTTCCAGCTTACCCGCTAAAAGAACACCCGCAATCTGCGTCAATCATCCTAGTGAATCATCCCGACACAGGTAACCTCGAGATCACCCCCGCCGCAGAGTCAGCAGCGTAATCTCCGGCAGGCAATCCAAGCGCAACGGAAGCCCCGATGTGCCAATGCCTCGATTCACGTACAATTGCAGCCCGCCCAGCCGAAAGCCTCCCTGCACATACTTTCGTCCCAGCTTGTTCGACATCAACGCACCCAACAGCGGCAGGCGAATCTGCCCGCCATGTGTATGGCCGCTCAGCATCAGGCCCACCGCGCTGCCGGCCGCCGTCTGCAGCAGTTGATCCGCGTAATCCGGCGCATGGCACAGCAGAACGACCGGCTCACACGGCAAATTGCGGATGGCGGCGGGAATTGCCAGCTCCGGCTTTGGATGGCCCCACACTGGATCGTCCACCCCCGCCAGCCAGAACCGGCTCCCGGCGCGTTCCAGCGGCAGGCAGGCGTTGTTCAACACAGGGATACCGTTCGTGGTCAGCGCCTCGGTCACCTCGCGTGCGCCGACCGCTACATCGTGATTGCCCAGCGAGGCGAAGATTTGCCTGCATTTGAGCTCGCGCAGAAGATTCGCACACTCCCAGGCCGCGCCGATTGCATACTTGCGTGAACCGATTCCATCGCTGACATAATCGCCTGTCAAAAAAATCGCATCCGGCCGCAACCTGTTGACCCGTTCCACCACCCGCCGCAGGAAAAAGGCCTCGGTAAATTCATTCATGTGAATGTCGCTGAGCTGCGCAATGCGGAAGCCGTCAAAGGCCGCGCTCAGTCCGCGCAGAGCAATCTCCTGCTGCGTGACCTCGATTCGATGCCGCTCGATCTCGCCTGCGTAAAGCGCCACGCCAGCCGCCGCGATCAGGCTGCCCTTCAAAAAGCGCCGCCGGCTGGTTGCGGGATGTGTGACCGAGTGAAAGAGTTCCATATCCCATCATAAACAGCCGCCCGTTGATGCACCGGGTAAACAGCCTTCCACGGTTGCTGGTAGACTGGCGTGTAATCCTCACCGCATGGTTTCAGCCTTCTCCATCCCGAAGCTCTTCCACGGCGGCAGCGTCAACCGGCGCATCTTCCGGGCGGCGGCAGCGGTGGCCGCGGCGGGGGTTCTGGTCAAGATTGTTGCCACCTTCAAGGAGTTTGCCGTTGCCGGAGTCTATGGGCGCTCGGACGCGATGGATGCGTATCTGGCGGCGTTTCTGATTCCCAATCTGCTGATCAACCTGATCTCGGAGTCAATGAATCAGGCGCTGGTTCCCACGCTGATCCGCGTGCGGGAGCGCGAGGGAGACGAGCAAGCGCAGCAGCTTCTGTCGAGTTCCATGCTTTGGGTTTGCCTGCTGCTGACGGCGGCGACGGTGGCGATGGCCGTGGGCGCGCGCGGATTTTTTCCGCTGATCGCCTCGCACTTCCCGCCGGAGAAGCTCGAGCTTTCCATCCGAATTTTTTACACGCTGCTGCCGGTGGTTCTGATCACCGGCATCGCCACCAACTGCGCCGGCGTGCTGAATTCCATTGACCGCTTCGCTCTGCCGGCGCTGGCTCCGGTGGCCACGCCCTTGGCGATTATTGGGGCGGCGCTGGTTTGGGGCAGCCGCTACGGCATCTGGGCGATGGTCTATGCGACGCTGGCCGGGGCGTTGATTCATGCCGGCGCGGTGGCGTGGATGATGGAGAGGCGCGGCTATCGCTTCCGGCTTTGGTGGCATGGAGCGACGGAGGCGACGCGCGAGGTGGCGCAACAGTACGGACCGGTGCTGCTGGGCGCGGTGGCCGCCTCGGGCGGGTTGCTGGTGGATCAATCCATGGCCGCCATGCTGCCGGCCGGAAGCGTCTCGGCGCTAGCCTACGCCAATCGCTTTGTCAGCGTGGTCATCACACTGTTGGCGGGTGCGGTTTCTTCCGCCGTGGTTCCGCATTTCTCGCGCATGATTGCGCACAAAGACTGGGCGGGCTGCCGTCACACGCTGCGCACCTGGGTGCATCTGACGGCGCTGGTCTCGACGCCGATTGCGCTCGCGCTGATTGCCGGCTCGCATTGGCTGATCCGCACGGCCTTTCAGCACGGGGTCTTTGGACCGCGCGACACGGCACTGGTGACGCCGGTGCTGATGATGTATGCGATTCAAATTCCTTTCTATGTTTCCAGCCGGGTTTTCTATCGCTTTCTGGTGGCGCTCAGGCGTTCGGATCTGATTTTTTATTGCGGCGCGCTGAACCTCGGGCTGGACATTGTGCTGAACCTGCTGCTGATGCGCTGGATGGGCGTGGCGGGCATTGCGCTGGCGACCTCTCTTTGGACGGTGAGCACCTTCCTTTTCCTCTGGTATTGGAGCTGGAGGCTGCTGCCCAAGGAGTCGGGCGAGGCGATCTAATCCTGACAAAAAAGATTCTATGAATGGATTTTTTTCTTCAGGACACGAAAGCCCTTCCGCAGACCTTACACTACAGAAGGTTCCTATAAAAGATGACCCGCTTCAACCTTCAGCCCAACCCGCAAAACCCGCTGCGCAAGCGCTCGATTCGCCATGGCCTGCTGGGCAAGATGGCGCTGCTGCCGCTGGTGGCCGCTACCTACTTTATGGTCTGCGGCGGGGCCTACGGCATTGAAGACATTCTGGGCGGCGCGGGCTACGGTGTAGCGATCCTGATTCTGCTGGTCATGCCATTCCTTTGGAGCTTACCGACCGCGCTGATGGTGGGCGAACTGGCCAGCGCGCTGCCGGTGGACGGCGGCTTTTATGTCTGGGTGCGGCGGGCGATGGGGCCGTTCTGGGGCTATCAGGAGGGTTGGCTTTCGCTGTCGGCCAGCATCTTCGATATGGCCATCTATCCGGCGATCTTTGTCCTCTACCTGGGCAAGTTTGTTCCTTTTCTTCCTCCTCAAATTGTCAGCCATCTGGGCGCATTCAATCCATCGCTGACCAACGGTTGGGGCCACTATGGATGGGCTTTGCTGGTAGTGGTGATCTGCACGGCGTGGAATCTGCTGGGCGCGCCCTCGGTAGGCCATGGCGCGGAGATCTTTTTTGTGCTCCTGATTGCTCCCTTTGTGGCGCTGACCGCGCTGGGCTTCTGGCATGGATACCATCTGCACACGGCCGTGCAGTGGGGCGAAATGCACACCTCGGCGGGGATTGCCCTGGCCATCCAGGTGGCCATGTGGAATTACATGGGCTGGGACAATGCGGCCACGGTGGCCGGCGAGGTCGAGAATCCGCAGCGCAACTATCCGCGGGCGATGATCTGGTCAACGCTGCTGGTGGCCGTGAGCTATCTTTTTCCGCTCTGCGCGATGGCCGTGGCGGGGATTACACCGGCCAGCTTTTCGACCGGCGACTGGACGGATGTGGCGGCGCTGCTGGGCGGTTCGCTGCTCGGCCTCGCGATGATCGCCGGCGGAGTGATTAACGGCTTCGGGATGTTCAACGCGCTGGTCTTGAGCTATACGCGCCTGCCGATGGCCATGGCCGAGGATGGAATGTTGCCGGGAATCTTTGCGCTGCGCAACCGGCGCGATGTGCCCTGGGTTTCGGTTCTCCTGTGCGGCGCGGCGTGGGCGGCGGCGCTCAGCCTGAACTTTGAGAAGTTGATCTCTATCGATCTGGTTCTTTACGGTTCAAGCCTGCTGCTGGAGTTTGTGGCGCTGGCCGTGCTGCGCGTGCGCGAGCCGGAGTTGAAGCGGCCCTTCAAGGCCGGCAATCTGGCGGTTGCCTCGCTGCTGGGCGTGGCGCCATTGCTGCTGATCGTCTTTGCTCTGTGGGCGGCGCGGGCGGAGAAGATCGGCTCGATCTCCGCGCTGGGGCTGGCTGCCGTGGTGGCGCTGCTGGGACCGGTGCTTTACTGGCTTACGGCTTCGCCGCGATGGTTTGGTCGATCAGGCGCTCAAACGCCGCAATAGCTCGATCCATGCGGAACTCCTCCACAAATGGATGGGCAAAGCGCTCGCCCGGCTGAAGCCTCCGCAGCGCCGCTAACAGGGATGCGGCCAGCGCTTCGGCGGTGATCTCCGGCGCGAGCCAAACTCCGGGTTGACCCTCCAGCAACTCCATCAGGCCGGCCGAGGCGGGCGTAGCCACAATCGGAAGCCCCGCGGCGGCTGCCTCCAGCAGGGCATTGGGCAATCCTTCCTGGCGAGACGGAACCACCAAGAGCGTCGCATCGGGAAACTGCGCCCAGGGGTTGGCCAGATAGCCGGCAAAATGCACGGCTTCGCCTATCCCCAGCGCATTGCATTTGGCCTTCAGCGCGGCCTCTTCCGGGCCGCAACCGGCAATCACCAGTCGCGCCTTGGGAACTTCAGCGCGTAGCAAAGCCAGCGCGCCGAGCAGTAGATCGAATCCCTTTTCTCGCGAAAGCCGGCCGATCGCAAGCAGTTGCGGGGCGTGATCGTCAGAGATTTTTCGAGGCTCGAATTTTGCCACGGAAGCGCGAATGCCCTCCACATCCACCGGGTTGGCCAACACCGAGATGCAATCCATCGGAAGCTTAAGCTCCTGCGCCAAATCAAACGCCATCGCCTTCGTCTGGCAGATCACGCCCTCCGCGCGGCGATAGAGCAGACGGTAGAGCAAGCGGGTATACCAGGGCAGACCGCCAAAATCGAGCGCCGAGGAGACGGTCCCGTTCTGACGCACCAGGATGTGCGTTCCATGCGGGAAGAAGGGACGCAGCAAGAGAACAAGAAAGTTAGCGTGAAAGATTCCTGACAGAATCAGATCGGGCTGGATGCGGCGCGCAAGGCGCACCAGGCGCATCGCTGCGCCACGCACGCGAGAGGCGCCCAGAGCGTGGATTTGAACCCATGGCGGCAGCTTCACGTCAGCCGGCGGCTCGGCCTGGGTAAGCAGAGCCAGATGCAGCTCGTACTTTTGCGCGGAGAGGCCGCAAGCCAGTAGAGCCATCACCCTCTCGGCGCCGCCGCCACTGAGGTGTGGAATGACTAAAAGAAGCTTGGATGGCAAATTCATGAGCCTGTGGAAAACCTTTTGGGTTGCTGCGAGTATACAGCAAACACACGAATTATCTGCAATTTGTGACCACTTTTCCTAAAGTATTTTTCCTCTTGACAAATTAAACCCGACTAATGTTTCCTGAGAGTACTGAGTTTGTTTATCTCCAACGTGAGACCGGCTTTATTGGTTTCATCTGCGTTGTCACGAGGAAAGCTGCTGGGTCGGAAAACGGGAGTGGTGGCGCTCTGGTTGAATTGCCTTGGGGGAGCCCACCGTAAGCATGAACTCCTGAATCCTTCGAGTCCTTTCCAAGCGCGTTTTCGATTGCAGTTCTGAATCGGAACGCGAAGGTCCTTTTGGGGAGGGGCTCGTGTTCAATCGCAGCATATATATTGCGGCTACCAATTCTTTGCCCACATTCTGGAGTGTGAGCAATCGCCTTTCTTCCTCATCCGTCCGGTTGGCGCACAAGCCGCAACCGCGCATCGTGGTTGGCATCACCAGCGCGCAAACCTGTCTGGTGCTCGCCGGGCGGTTGCGTACTCTGCGCGAGGCCGGCTTCCGCGTGACGCTGGTTTCAAGCCCCGGCCCTCTGCTGACCCAAACCGCCGCAGCCGAGGGGGTGGAGTGCGTTGCCATTCCCATGCAGCGCGAGATCTCGCCATTTGCAGATCTGCTGGCGCTGGTGCGTTTGTGCTGGCTGCTCTTCCGGCTCAAGCCGGAGATGACCGAGTTCAGCACGCCTAAAGCCGGGTTGCTCGGTTCGATTGCCGCCATGCTCTGCCGCGTGCCGACGCGGGTCTATTTTCTGCGCGGACTCAAGCTGGAGACCACCGTCGGCTTCAAGCGCCGCATTCTGCTGGCCGCGGAGTGGCTAGCCGCGGAGTGTTCGCACGCCGTGCTCTGCAACAGCGACAGCCTGCGCACCGAGGCGCTTAGACTGGGCATTGCCTCGGAGCGCAAATTGCGGCTGCTCGGCAATGGCAGCAGCAATGGCGTGGATGTGACGCGCTTTCAGCCGGGGCCAAGCCATCTGCGCGCGCGGCTCAGGATTCCACTCAGCGCCGAGGTGGTGGGCTTTGTGGGCCGCCTCACCCGTGACAAGGGCCTGCCCGAGCTGATTGAGGCCTTTGACGCGATCCTGGCTGCCAAGCCCGAGGCGCATCTGCTGCTGGTGGGTTGGTTTGATGCCGCCGAGGACGCTCTGGGCGAGGCAGTGCGCGCCCGCATTCAGCGCAATCCGCGCATCCACATGACCGGCTTTGTCGCCGATACCGCACCCTATTACCGCATCATGGACGTGATGGTTCTGCCCACCTGGCGAGAGGGCTTTCCAAATGTGATTCTGGAGGCGGCGGCGACCGGAATTCCTGTGGTGACTACATTGTGTACCGGCTCGCGGGACTCCGTGGTGCCGGAGGTGACGGGGCTGCTGATCCCGCCTGGGTACCCGGTGGCCATTCAAGAATCCGTGCTGCACCTGCTGCGCAACCCGGAGCGCCGACTCCGCATGGGACGGGCAGCGCGCGCCTGGGTGCTGGAACACTACGTGAACGGGCAGGTTTTGGGACGCACCGTGAGCTTTTACAAAAGCCTGATGAACAGGAATCAGCATACGGAAGCGAAACTTGGACCGCTCTCCGGGGATTCCGTTCTCAATCCGGTTTGATCGGGAAAGTAGTGAGCCAGTGAAAAAGTGAACGAGTGAATCAGTGAATGAGTAAACGAATGAAGAATTGAAAAGTGAGCTGTCGATACTTAGTCGATTCACTTGTTCACTTTTTCACTCGTTCACTCATTCACTCCGGCACAAATCCCGAAGCTCCGGCAGGAGCGCGTGGCGATCTCTGCCGCGCGGCGCAGGGCGTCTTCAAAGCTGTGATTCAAAGCGAAAAAATGGCAGAATGCGCCGTGCAGCACGTCGCCCGCGCCCAGTGTGTCGATGGCGTTGATGGAAGCGATCTCAATCTCAAAGCGCCGGTCGCGCTCCCAGGCGAGGATGGGCCGCGCGCCGCGCGTGAGGGCGAAGCAGGGAACGCCTTGAGCGGCGAACCAATTCCAGAGCGATTCGGGTGATCCGTCGAGGCCGGGAACACTGAAGCGCTCGCTGCAGATGGCGATGGTGAGCAGCGGGGCCAGCTCGGCAGTTCCCGGCTTCCAACTGCCTCCGTCCAGGCAGAGCGCGGCGCCGGCGGCCTTGCAGGCGGCGAGCAGCGGCAGAGTCTCGGCCAGGTGAAAGCCGTCGGTGAGAACGACCGGCGGAATTGCGCCCCAGGCGGCAGGGACGGTTTGCTCCCAAGCGCCTTGCAGAGGCGGAAGCTGGACGGTAGAGAGCGGCGGATTGACGATGGTGCGGCTGGAGTGGTCGGCGGCGATCAGGACGGTCGAGAGCGGGGTCTCGTACTCCGTGCCGGCGGCGAGATCAAGCAGCGCGACGCGGCGGCGGTCGAGTTCGGAGCGCAGCATCGCGGCCCATGGACCGCCTCCGACGGCGCTCACGAGCATCGATTCGCCGCCGAGCCGAGCGTGGGTGAGGGCGGCATTCAGCGCGGGACCTCCCGGCGCGGCTTGGAAGTCGCGGGCGTAGACCTTGGTGTCCTCGGCGGGAAGGCGGTCGAGCCGGTAGAGAGCGTCGAGGGTGGATCGGCCGAGAAAAAGGGCGCGGGGTGGGGTCATAGACTATGACCTCATTCTATTATCCTTACGGAAAAGATATTTTCACGCAGACTTTCTTGACCTCCGCGCATCGAAGGGGTGGAGGATTCCCCAAAATGGATCGCAGAACCGCAATCAAGCACATGGGCGGCGTGGCTGGCGCGCTGCTGTTGACTGAAGCACTCAGCGGCCAGGCTCCTGCCGCCGGCCAGGCCGCAACCCCGCCCGCGCCGCCCAAAGGCCCTTTTACGCTGCCCCCGCTGCCTTACGCCTACGACGCGCTGGAGCCGTATATTGACGCCGAGACGATGCACCTGCACCACGACAAGCACCATCAGTCCTACGTGAACAACCTGAACGCCGCCGTGGCCGCGCATCCGGAGCTGGCCGGCAAGAGCGTGGAGGAGCTGGTGGCGAATCTGAACTCCTGGCCGGAGGCGGCTCGCGCCGCGGTGCGCAACCAAGGCGGAGGCCACGCCAACCACTCCTTCTGGTGGCCGACGCTGGGCAAAGGCGGCACCGCGCCCACCGGCGAGCTGGCCAAGGCTATCGATGCGAAGTTTGGCTCGCTCAGTGGCTTTGAAGAGAAGCTGACCGCGGCGGCGCTCAGCGTCTTTGGCAGCGGATGGGCCTGGCTGGTGAAGCTGCCGGACGGGACGGTCGCCATCGAAACCACTCCCAATCAGGACAGCCCGCTGACCGCGGGACACAAGCCTGTGCTGACGGTGGACGTGTGGGAGCATGCGTATTATTTGAAGTATCAGAACCGGCGCGCGGAGTATGTGAAGGCGTACTTCCAGGCGCTCAATTGGGATTACGTGAGCGGGCAGTTTGCGCAGAAGGCGTGAGTGGAAGGTGGCCAGGACGATCTTGAAGGCAGGGGTCTGGATGATTGGGCTGACGGCGGGTTTGGCGGGTTGCCACACCGCTCCGCAACTGACCCCGCAGCAGGCCGCGGGCAAGCACCTTTATCAGGTGCGCTGCGCCCACTGCCACGAGGACAATGACCTGGCGCTCAAGAAGGTTCCGCCGGCGCTCGGCGGCCTTTTCAGCCATAAAAACCTGCCCAGCGGCGCGCCCGCCACCGATGCCGCGGTGCGCCAGAATGTGCTGACGGGGCGGGGCATGATGCCCGGCTTTAGCGGCCGCTTCACCGAGGAGCAGATGGCGGCGCTGATCGCCTATCTGCACACCGGATTGCGCTGAGGATGGATAACTCAGCCAGTCTTCAAGTTATATTGGACTTATCTTATCCAAGATAGATATTCATTCTCCGTTAATGACCTTTGGCACATTTGCCGGGTAACCTTCACTCAAGAAGATAAATAGTCCTGATGCTGCTGGACAACCTCAGCTCGCGAACGAGGAGCAGCGATGGAATCATTCATGCGCAGTGTTTGAATCATGCATGCCAGGAGGTAACTCATGGCAGCGCGGAACCATAAGTCGAGTTACTGGAAAGGTGGGCCAAGATGACCGTTCGATGGGGAAGATGCTCTAACTTTAAAAAGTGCAAAGAGGCCCAACGCAAACAGCACATTCCAATTCCGCAAGGCGCGGCTTTCACTTGCCCTGAGTGCGGGGATGCGCTGATGGATGAAAATGATCTAACTCCACAGGCGCCGGCTGCCTCGACCAGCGAGAAGGCGCCGGCCGCGGTCGTGAAGGAAGCTGTTGCCGGCCAGCAGGAAGCTGTTGCGGCTTCCAGCCAAAAGCCTTCGGGAGCTCGGTATGTTGCTCTGGCGGCGGCGGTGCTTCTGTTAGTGGGAATTGCCGGGTATTCCGCCTGGGGTAGATTGCACAGCGCCAACGCGGCGGTCGTCAGGGGCGTGCCGAAGGCGATTTTGCGTCTGGCCGGATCGAACACCATCGGAGACACGCTGGGTCCGGCCATGGCCGAGGCATTCCTCAAGGATCAGGGCGCGATGGATGTTCGGATCGTTCCCGGCGCAAATCCGCAAGAGAAGATCGTGGAGGGCATTCTGCCCGGTGACAAGACCGCCTCGTCCATTACCATAGCCGCGCATGGCTCGGCGACGGCCTTCACGGCGCTGGCCGACAGCAGTTGCGATATCGGCATGGCATCGCGCAAGATCAAGCCGGAGGAGGCAGCCAAGCTGACCTCACTGGGAGATATGTCTTCTGTCGCGAACGAACATATTTTAGGGCTGGACGGAATCGCGGTAATCGTCAATGCCGCCAACCCCGCCGACCAGTTGGATAAAGACAAGATCATGCGCATCTTTACCGGAGAGATCAGCGACTGGTCGCAGGTGGGTTCATTCAGCGGACCGATCAAAATCTATGCCCGCGACGATAAATCCGGCACCTACGATACCTTCAAGAGCCTGGTGCTCGGGGGCAAGCCGCTGGCTTCGGCGGCGCTCAGGATGGAAGACAGCAAAGCGCTCTCGGATGCTGTGGCCGCTGATCCCAACGCCATCGGCTTCATCGGCCTCCCGTATATTCAAAGCGCCAAGCCGGTGGCTGTTTCGGAGAAGGGAACTCTGGCCCTGCTGCCCACCCGGCTTACCGTGGGCACAGAAGATTATCTGCTTTCGCGGCGGCTCTACCTTTATACTCCCGCCAATCCAAGCAACAAATTCACTCGCCAGTTTATCGAGTTTGCTCTCTCGAAGAAGGGTCAGGATGTGGTCGGCGCCGCCGGATTTGTGACGCAAAATGTGGCGCAGGTGGCGCAAACCGTTCCGACGGGCGCGCCAGGGGATTACAAGTCGCTCACCAAGGACGCCAATCGTCTCTCGCTCGATTTTCGCTTCGAGTCGGGGCAAACGGAACTCGATAACAAGGCCAAAGTCGATCTGGACCGGGTTGTCTCGCTGATTGCCGACCTGAGGATTACCGGTGACAAGATCATGCTCTTCGGCTTCTCTGACAGCAACGGCGCGCAAGCCGCCAATCAGGCGCTCTCGCTGAGCCGCGCCCAGGCCATCGAGGATCAATTCATTCAGCGGGGCATGAAGCCGGCAATTGTGCGCGGATACGGCTCAGAGCTGGCGGTTGCCTCGGACGGAAGCGATGAGGGGCAGGCGCGGAACCGGCGCGTTGAGATTTGGGTCAAAAAATAAAGCAACAGGCGGAGATCGCACCATGGAGAGATTTTTGGGCGATCTCCGCTTTGTCGCGTTTGACGAAATCAGCCGGAGCATAGACAATAGAAAAGTCGGTTCCCACCAATGTGGGCCTGTGGCGCAGTTTGGGAGCGCGCTTCCATGGCATGGAAGAGGTCATCGGTTCGATCCCGATCAGGTCCACCAAT
>Ga0181529_10000506_pt1 | contig 56606 bp, 50 predicted proteins | sample PEATcosm2014_Bin_36_FD_119763 | JGI IMG/M metagenome (GOLD analysis project Ga0181529, IMG submission 119763) | Peatland microbial communities from MTU Mesocosm Facility, Houghton, MI, USA - PEATcosm2014_Bin10_30_metaG | ecosystem: Environmental > Terrestrial > Soil > Wetlands > Peat | place...
GGCGGGTGGCCCAGGTGCCTAGCCCTTGGGCACCTGGGAAACCAAGAACTTGTCTGTCGGGTTTTGTTCTTACTCGCGAATGGGCGGGTGGCCCAGGTGCCTAGCCCTTGGGCACCTGGGAGACCATGAACTTGTCTGTCGGGCGGGTGGCCCAGGCGGGTGGCCCAGGTGCCTAGCCCTTGGGCACCTGGGAAACCAAGAACTTGTCTGTCGGGTTTTGTTCTTACTCGCGAATGGGCGGGTGGCCCAGGTGCCTAGCCTTTGGCGGGTGGCCCAGGTGCCTAGCCTTTGGCGGGTGGCCCAGGTGCCTAGCCCTTGGGCACCTGGGAAACCAAGAACTTGTCTGTCGGGTTTTGTTCTTACTCGCGAATAGGCGGGTGGCCCAGGTGCCTAGCCCTTGGGCACCTGGGATATCGATACGATGCAAGCGCAGACTTCAAGTCGAGTGCCGGATACTTCTATGACGCCGCCCCCCGCTTATTTCCACAGAGCAGCGTCTGCACACACATCGATTTCTACCGGCAAAGAACGCGACTCAGAATCAGGAAACGACTACTTCGGGGCCAGGTACTACGCCAGCTCGATGGGGAGGCGGATGAGCCAGGAGTTTCGGCAGCCGGTTCAAAATGAAGGTAAGTACTCGAAAACAGGGGAAGTGGAGATTGAGTGGTAGGCAAGGCGGGGTTCGAACCCGCAACCCCCGGCTTAGAAGGCCGGTGCTCTATCCAGTTGAGCTACTCGCCCACGCTCCCTATTCTAGCTTTCAACCGGCCGCCGCGTCCGCTGCCCCCTCGAGAAGGGCATCCGCGAAGGCAGCCATCGCGGCTCCGAGGGCTGAGGCCGCATCGGTCCGCCGCGGTCGAACGGCGCTCAAATAGGCGGTAATGCCGAACCCCTCAAGCCTTCCGAAAACAGCCTGGCGGATCACCAGCGTAAGGCTCGGTTCCGTACAGTTTTCCCTACCGCTCTCCGGCAGCGCCGCCGATGCAAGCCCGCCTACATATCTCCGGCATGCCGTTTCGGCATCGTTTCGCTCCGCAAACACGGTCTCTTTCCTTGGAAGAATGTCGATATAACCGGCCAGTGTGCCCGGGGCCGGCTCCCACAGGTCGCACTTCGATGTCCACAGCGGCGACGCCGGCCCATTCAGCGCGGCAAGCAGCGTCGCCAGCGGAGCGAAATCTCGAGCCTCGCCAATCTCGCTGATGCGCTCGGGATGCGTGCGCAGATCAATCAGCCCCGGCCAATCGGCCTCAATCACCGGTGCTCCGCCGCCGATCTCGTACTCCCAGTCAGCTTCCATAGGAGCCGCCGGTTACCGATTCAAGGTAACGGATCAATGTGGCCTCGGCCCAGTGAATTTCGTTTCCGGCGTCGCGCGACAAAAAAGCGCAATGGCCCCCGTGCCGCGTCTCCACAAAGCGAATGTGCGGGTTGGCCAAAAGGCGTGCACGAGTCTCCGGCAGGATGCGAATGAAGGGATCGTCCTGCGCGTGAATAATCAGCGTTGGCACGGCGATGCGATCGACCACGCGGGCACTGGCCATGCGGTAGTAGTAGTCGTCTGCGTTGCGGAAGCCGCAGTAGCGGGCCACGATCTTGTCGTCGAACTCGCGCAGCGAACGCACCGGCCCGATTCCTCTCGTCTGATAGCGGTCGGGAAACAAGGCCGCCTTGCGGTGATAGCGGCGCATCAATCCGCGCAAAAAGCGCCACTCATACCCGCGGTTCACCGGCTCATGCAGCGCGTCAGACCCCGGTGCCAGATCGATCACCGGGCAGACTGTGGCTACGGCTCGAAGTGGCGGCCGGTCGCCCCACTCCCCGGCAAGCTTCAGCACCAGGTTGCCGCCCATCGAATAGCCAACCAGCGCTACTTGCTGCAAAGCAAAACGCCGGGCGAAGTGCAGAACCACCGCGCCCACGTCCCCCGAAAACCCGGAGTGATAAAGCGTCGGCGACAGCTCATCCGTATCGTTGCAGTTGCGCATGTTCATGCGCACCACATTGAAGCCGGCCTCCCATGCCCGCGCTGCGATGCCCTGAATGTATTGGGAGTCGGAAGAGCCCTCAAGGCCATGCACCAGCACCACCGTCAGGCAATCGGCCCGGCGCGGCTCCGGCTGCCAGTGGCAATGGCACAGCACCCGGCTACCATCCGCGGCATCAACTTCCACCGCCTCTGCAACAGAGGCCAGCTTGAAAGGCGGGCGCGGCCAAAAATTGCCCAGAATCGTCTGCAGATGTCCGTTCGACAAACCCCGCCGCGGCACAAAGGGAGTCAGCCACCCATCCGAGTTCCGGGCGGTGCTGCCAAGGACTGTATTCTCAGAGATTTCCGGGGTCACTTAGGCTCGGCAAACCAAAAAGTTGCGCTGCTGCCGCAGGTGCAATTGGGGGGCGGCAACCGGCGATCGAACGTTTCGATCTCCTTTGCCGTCCGTAAGTTACAGAAAACATGATACCACGGTTGCGGGGCTGCTTTGGTACAATCCCCAACGCATGCACTCAACCCTGAAACCTCTCCGCCCAATGAAGTTCGAATGCCTTGGGCAGAGCGCACAATCGCTGCCGCCGCGCGATCGACGCGGCCACCGAAACCGACGGTGGAAATGCCGCCGTTCGACGACTGCCAGATAAATTAATCTCGAAAACAAACCAGCCTATCGGCTACGCATTCTGAGGGCAACATCCATGAAGCGCGTCTCGTTCGTTTCTTTCACATTCTTTGCTCTGGGATTTCCTTGCTGCTTGTTCACCGCGGCGCAGGCTGCTCCCGTGGCAAGTTCGCAGCAACCATCCGCAATCACAGCCGCAACCCCCGCAGCGCAATGGCTCCGTGACAAATCAAGTCAGGTGTCACCCCAGGAGGCCGAACTCCTCAAGCGGTCACAGGCCACGCTTCTGGGCAACATCGTCACCGCGCCGGCCTGGAAGCCGTATCGCGGCGTAGAGCCCTCGCTCACCACATACCATGGCGTATGGAACTGGGATGCGGCTTTCCATGCCGTCGCGATCTCTCAATGGGACAGCCGCCTGGCGCGCGAACAGTTCGACATTCTCTTCGACAAACAGTTGCCAAGTGGCGCTCTTCCCGACGTCGTCTGGGACAGCGGAGGCTTCGTAACCACTTTGACGAAGCCACCGGTGATGGCCTGGGCCATTGCCGTCGTGGATCACCGTTCGCAGGACACCGAATATTTGCGGAAAATCTATCCGAAACTGGTTCGCCTTGGTGACTTCTGGCTGCATGATCGGGGTGGCGCTGCCGATGGGCTCTTTCACTACGCAGGATCGGATGTGGGCGCGGACGCCGGATGGGATGATTCCATTCGCTGGGATGACGGTTATCGCACCTCGACGAGTGATGATCACCGGCTGTGGGCAATCGATCTGAACTGCTATATGGTGATGCACTATCGCGCCATGGCGTACATCGCGGGCCGGCTCGGGCTCGAACAGGACAGAACCAGATGGATCGAAGCCGCCGATCAACTCGCTGGGCGTATCAACCAGAAGCTATGGGACGACAAGATTGGATTTTATGTGGATCGGGACCGTGTCACCGGAAAGGATGGCCCCGCGCTGTCGCCCGCGGGATTCATGCCCCTGTTTGTTCGCATTGCCAGTCCTGAACGAGCATCCCGTATGGCGCGGCTGGCTGCTGATCCGCAGAAATTCTTTCCGGGAATGCCGGTAGCGGCTTACGATACTCCCGGGTTCAAGAGCCACGGCTACTGGAGAGGATCGGAGTGGGTCAATGTCTCTTTCTTTGCGTTGAAGGGACTTGAGCAGTATGGCTATACAGACACTGCCGAGGCGATGCGTTCCCGATTGCTGAACAGTATCGCGCGCGATCCAACCACAATTTGGGAATACTACGACTCCAGAGATGGCACGGGTGCGGGAGCCAAAGCCTATGGCTGGTCCGCCGCATTCACGATTGCCCTCATTTTGGACTGGAATAACAACAATCTCACCTGGCTTTTCGAGTGAAAAGCCCAAGCTCGGAATCCCACGATCGCAGCGTGAACCCAGTGCAGCAAGTCTCCCAGGTGCCGTGAGTGACCATCAAGCATCACCACTAAAGATGGGTGGCCCAGGTGCCGGGGGTGAAAAGCGAGCATCACCCCTAAAGATGGGTGGCCCAGGTGCCTAGCCCTTGGGCACCTGGGAGACAACGGCGTTCTGTGAAAGCAGCAACCCGGCTACCAGCTGGTTCTAATATGGAAGCAAGTGAAAGACGAGGCTGAGAATGACGAAAGATAGAGCGTCATCGGATCCATCCCGGAAGGCAATTCATCCAGGTCCGGCAATGGCCGCGACCCCGGCGGATGTGCCGCTGGACGGATTAATGGCCGAGGAGAGACGGACGCAGATCCTGCACATTGCCCGCACTGCCGGGCGCGTCAGGGTCAACGACCTCGCCAGTCAATTCGACACCTCAGCCGTGACCATCCGCAACGATCTGAATGAACTGCATCAGCGTGGCTTGGTGCAACGCTCGCATGGGGGGGCCGTACTCCCGGACGCGATCATGCGTGAATCGCCGGTTTACGAGCGCCTCAAGGCACACTCCGAGGAAAAAAGGCGCATCGGCGCAATGGCAGCCACCTTGATCAACGATGGCGAGACCATCATCCTCGATTCAGGCACAACCACGCTGGAGATTGCGCGCCACATCAAGCAAAAGCATGGACTCCAGATCATCACCAACGGCGTCAACATTGCCGCCGAGTTGCTCGACGCCCACGACGCAGAGATATTTATTGTCGGAGGCAGGGTCCGGCGCGAATCGGCCTCCATCAGCGGACGTTTCGGGGAACAGATGCTTGAACATTTTTCCGCCGACAAGATGTTTTTGAGCGGCGCTGGATGCGACCTCGACTTCGGTGTGAGTGGCAGTAACCTGGAAGAGACCATGGCCAACCGGGCCATGTTGCGCATCTCCCGCGAGATCATCCTGGTTGCGGATGCCAGCAAGTTTTCCAAGCGCAGCATGGCCCGCATTGTTCCCTTCCAGGAGATTGACACCGTGATCAGCGACACCACTCTCAGCGAGGATATCCAGGCTAAGGTGCGTCTGCATGGGTGCCGTCTGATCCTGGTCTAGGAACTTGTTGAAATAGGTTCCTGTTTTGCGTCGGAGGATGGTTGCCATTCGTCTAACAGGCATGCGCGGAGACGAGCGGGATCAGGACGGGATGTTCAGCTACGTATCGTTGGAGCAGCGTGTGCCACAGGATCATCCGTTGCGTGCGGTTCGCAAGTTGACGGATTCGGTGTTGCAGACGTTGAGCCCGGAGTTCGATGCGTTGTATGCCGATTCCGGCCGTCCGTCGATTGCACCTGAGTACATTCTGCGGGCGCTTTTGTTGCAGGTATTCTACTCAGTGCGCTCAGAGCGATTGCTGGTCGAGCAGATCGACTACAACCTGCTGTTCCGCTGGTTTGTGGGCCTTGGCATGGACGACGCGGTGTGGAACCATGCGGTGTTTTCCAAGAATCGCGATCGGTTGCTAACTTCCGATGTGGCGCAGCAGTTCTTTGCCGAAGTAAACAAGCATGCCAGGCGCTTTATGAGCGACGAACACTTCACGGTGGATGGCACGTTGATTCAGGCGTGGGCTTCGCAAAAGAGCTTTCGCTCGAAAGACGGGTCCGATGACGGCGACGGGGGAGATTTTCACGGTCAGAAGCGATCGAACAAGACGCATGAATCGACCACTGATGCCGATGCGCGGCTGTACAAGAAGAGTTACGGCAAGGAGTCGAAGCTGAGTTATCTGGGTCATGCGCTGGTGGAGAACCGCAACGGTCTGATCGCCGCGGCGATGGTGACGCACGCCGACGGTTATGCCGAGCGCGATGCAGCGCTGTTGATGCTTTCCGAAAAGCAAGAAGGCCGCTCTCGCCGCATCACGGTGGGCGCCGACAAGGCTTACGACACGAAGGATTTCGTCAGCACGGTGCGGGAGTTGAACGTGACGCCGCACGTTACCAGGAACGACAAGGGCCGCTCGAGCAACCTGGACCGCAGAACTACGCGCCAGCCCGGCTATGCCATCAGCCTGAGCCGCCGATGGCTGATCGAAAAGGGATTCGGATGGCTGAAGCAGACCGGCCCGCTGCGCCAGGTCAAGTTGCGGGGCCTGGATAAAGTGGACTGGCTGTTCGTCTTCAGCTGCGCGGCGCACAACCTGATCCGGCTGCCGCGACTGATGGCCCAACCACCGGAAATACTCAGTGAGAAGTGTGCCTGAGCAACGGCTGCGAGCCTCGGGAATGATTCCCCGAGGCTCGCAAACACCTATAAACACCGGCCAGAAACGTACTTCAAACAGTTTTCTAACGGGAACAAACAAAAATCGCCAGGAAAGACGCCGCAATCAGGCGAATTTCAACGAGTTCCTAGAGCCTGCCATGATGCGGCCGCCGCCGGCAGCCAATTTTTCTCACTTCGAGGCGCCAGCATGGGCAGCGGGATGAATGGTAACCCCCTGAACCACCCGGTTGATTACGCCGTCCGGGCTGGGGCTGTCGGGATTCAAGCCGATGCGCAAGCTCAAATGATAGCCGAGCAACTGCGGGCCCACGATCTCATACGGTGTGCGCAGGGCGTCGTCTGCGCGCGGGGCAATGGCGGGAATCACTTCATCGAATAGACCTTCCGATTCGGCTGCATCCGCGATGCCCACCAGGTAGCCGAGCTTCTTCGAGCGAAGCTCGTGAATCAGATCGGCCTCATACGCGCGGCGCACAGGATCGCTCGATAACAGGCACACCACCAAAGTATCGGATTTGACAAACGCCATGGGACCATGGCGAAGACCAAGAAACGTCTCCGTGACCACCGAGAAGCGCCCGGCCGTCATCTCCAGCGTCTTCAGTCCGGCTTCACGCCCCCAGCCAAGCGCAGGCGATGAGGAGAGAACCGTGATCCGGTCGTGGACCCGCGCCGCCACCCTCTGGCATACGCGCTCCATCTCCGGCAGCAATGCCGTCGCACGCTTGCTAGCTTCATCCACGGTGGCCCCGGCCGCATCCGGCTGAGCCAGAAGCAGCCCTGCAAGCACCAGGTTTGAGAACGAACTCGTCATCACCAGGCTATGGTCGTTGGTGCGCGGATCGAGCGCGATCACTCCGTCTAGGCCGCAGTGGGACAAGGCGCCGTCTTTATTGCAGACGATCGCGAATTGCGCCAGATTCGGCCGCAGGGCCCGCACGCGCTCCACCACCGCGGCGCTTTCCGGGCTATCGCCCGACCGGGCCAGGGAGATCACGGCGTCCACGTCCGCCACATAACGTTCCGTGTCGATCAGCAGATCGGTGGTAGGAACGGCAATTGCTCCAGGCCACGCCCCCGCGACGGCGCTCGACGCGTAGGCTGAGGTCCCCGCGCCGGTCAGCAACACACGAGCATGTTGCAGCTTGACCGGCAGTTGCAGCCGCTCCGATGCGGCGCCAACGCTTTCCCGCGTCACCGGCCAAAGAACAGGTTGCTGCCGGATCTCCTTGAGCGTGTATCGGGGGACGGCGGGAAGGCTGGTCTTTGCGGGCTCGCTTGTTTCCGGTGGCATCGAAGCTCCATTCCTATCTCTAGACAAAGTCACTCCAGAAGTCTGTCGCAGATTGTCTGTCGAAAATTGACCTTTCATCGTTTAAAATCAACAAGTTGCGAATTCCGCGCGCTCAAAGCTGCAAACTCTGCGCATTCGCGTAAACCACTCAATATGAACAGCTTACGACATCGCCGTTCCTTGCGTCCCGCAGACTCTCAGCGCAACAGATATTTCCACTCATGAATTGAATACGCAACTAAAAGCAAGAATATAGTCGCATTTCACAACCGTCAAGCCTTTCACTTGACAACTATCGAAGATGTCTCGTAGAAATGCTTCATGCAGATCGAGAGCCCGCGAACTGCCCCGAAATTGCCGCTTTGTCCCTCAGCAAGCCTTTCCTGCCGGGAGTTTCGTCTCGCCTCTCATCCTCTGCGCGATCGCGATGGCGCCGGCGCGCTTGCTCTTTTCTTTGGCTCTTCCGCGGCTTCGAGCCGCCGCGCGGCGCCCCATCGGCGCTGAACTTAACATGCAGCCGGAATCGTCTTGAGGCTGCTCAACTGGCTGTTCAACTGGCCGTTCAACTGGGAATCGATAAGGGGTCTCCGTATGTTCAAATCAATCCGTAGTGCGCGCACGCTTGGCCTTGTCTTGTTTCTTGCCGCCGCCTATCCTCTTCTCACGGCGCAATCCGATGCGGGACCCATGAAGGGCCGCATTGCGGACCTGAAGGGAATGGCTCTCTCTGTGGGCGTCGACTCCGCCGGCTCCTACTCGATTTCGCAGTCCGGCATGACGGAGGCGGTGCTGCGCTCCGATGTCGAGGCCGTCCTCGATTCCAAGGTGCTCCGGTCGTCTGACTATCCACAGCACAAGACCATGAAGTCTGAGTTTCAGGATCAATTCGGTTCAGGCTCGCAGCTCACCGTAACCCATACAGGACTTCCCGGCACGCCTGATTTGGTCTGCACCTTCCGCCTCTACCGGGATCGGCCGTGGGGCGATCTCCAGGTCAAGGTCGTCAACACCACCGATCACGCCATCTCCGTTGAGTCGATCCGCACTCTTCATTCCACCGATGCTCCCGTGCTCAACCTGAAGGGCCCGGATTCGGCCGACCGCATCCTGTCCGACAGCTTCAGCGAGGATACGCCCCAACTCGTGATTCGCGACCTGGACGGCGGTCCCGGAGGAGAGCACCTCGCCACCGGAAGCCAACTCATCTATAACCGGAAGAGCGGCGACAGTTTATTTTTCGGAGTGCTTACTACAGATAAGCTGATCACTCTCTTCCATCTGAAGGAGCAAACCGCGGCGACCGGCGCGCAGATTCTTTCCTACGATGCCGAAGCCACGGGCACCACGGAGGTACTGAAGAACTACTCGCTGAGCGGTTCGCCGCCGGCCGACCGGGTAACTCTCCGCCTCCCCGTCAACCCCGGGGATAGCTTGCCGTCCGAGCGCATGATGTTTGCCGTGGGCAATGACTATCATGCTCAGCTTGAGGAATATGGCCATGTCATCAAGGTGCTCCATAAGGCTCGTGTCACCACCCCCACGCCCATGGGCTGGTGGAGTTGGACCGCTTATTATTTCGGACTCAACCAGGGTGCCGCGCTTACCAATGCGGAGTGGCTGTCAGACAACCTCAAGAAGCTTGGCTTTGACTACTTCTTTATCGATGAAGGCTACCAGTACGCGCGTGGCGAGTACTCCACGCCCGATGCCCACCTCTTTCCTCGCGGCATGGGCTACATCGGCGATCAGGTGCGCCATAACGGACTTACCTTTGGAATCTGGACCGCTCCCTTCGAAGTGTCCGAGCGCGCGTATGTCTACGAGCACCATAAAGACTGGTTGGTGCATAACGCCGACGGCCAGCCAATTCACATCGGCTCTGTCCAGCGCGGCAGTGAAGGCCTCTACGTCCTCGATACAACCAACCCCGGCGCCCAGGAATATATACGCCAGACCTACAAAACGCTCTATAGCTGGGGCGTCCGCCTCATCAAGATGGATTTCATGGACGCCGCGGGCATCGAAGGCTATCACTACCGCCCCAATACCACGGCCATGGAGGCCCAGCGGATCGGTTTACAGATCATCCGCGACACCGTTGGCAATGACGTGGTCCTCGATAAGGACGGCAGCCCCATGCTCAACCCGGTCGGCATCGTGGATCTGGGCCGCATCTCCCAGGACACGGGACACGCCTTCCGATCCAGCAAGAGCGCCGCTTCGGGAATCGCCGCGCGCTACTATATGAACCGCAATTTCTTTGTCTCCGATCCCGACGCCTTCACCGTATCCACTCAGGTGCTGGGCGAACGGCGCACCCCTCAGCACCCGCTCACCTTCGACGAAGCCAAGGTCTCTATCGCGCTCTCGGCCGTATCGGGGGGCGAGTTCGAGATTGGGGATGATCTTCCCACCCTTGGAGCCACGCCGGAACGAGTGGACCTGGTAAAGAACCCAGACCTCATTGACATCGCCCGCCTGGGAATCGCTTCCATCCCCGCCGATCTCATGACCTATGCCTCCAGCGACCAGCAGCCCAGCATCTTTCTGCTCAAGGAAGATAAGCGCCAGTCCATCCTCACCGTCTTCAATTGGACGGATGGGGAACTGAAGCGCTCCCTCAATCTGGCCGCCCTTGGCTTGAAGAACTCGGGCGACTACAACATCACCGAGGTGTTCGGCGAGAAGGTCTGCTGCGACATCGCTGCCGACTCCATTGACATGACCCAGAAACCGCACTCGGTGCGCATGTTCAAGCTCATTGACAAAGCCACCCCTGCCGCTCCGCCCGCTTTTGAGGCGCACGTGGCCCCCACCGCAACGTCCGGAGAAAGCCTGGCCTTCACCGCGCAACAATCGTCCCCGGATGCGCCGGTGCTCACCTGTCACTGGAACTTCGGCGATGGAACCTCGCTGGACGGTTTCAATGTGCAACACGCCTATACGCAGCCTGGCGAATACCAGGTGCAGGTTACCGTCACCGGGCTGGATGCAAGCGTCAATTCCACCAGCCTCAAGGTTTCGATCTCCGGCAAGATGTCATACGCCTTCCACCCGGCCGAAAATACGCGGTTCGAGTGAGGAGGCTGGGCTTGGATTCATCGCCAAAGCTCCGGCGTTCGAATCCCTTTGAGGCCGCGAATCCATCCGCGGCCTGCTTCCATCCGGCGCTCACTCCCGCCTGATTTCCTCGGGTGAACGATGCGTGCGGATCTTATATCGATGCAATCCCGATGCTGTCGGGATTGCATCGCGCTTCCACGATTTTCCTGGGCCGCCGGTTTCGGCTCCATCCCAAGAGTTAAACTCCTTGTCAAAGATGCAACCGAATCTGAAATACCTCGGAAGCAATTCGACGATTTTCGCAAGAAAAATTGCCTCTATCTCAAGCGTTCCAGGCCGGCGAGCGCTCCAACCGTTCTCCCCTTTGCTCAAGAGCCAGGCCTTGCACCGCGCCTGAGTCTCCCAGCAGAATGGAGAGATGCCACGGCCGGTGCCTCTCTGAGCGGAATTGAACGCCGCTTCAACAACGGCCAAATGTGAAGGCTGAACGAAAATGACGGATATGAATGCGCGCGAAATTCCCCCTGGGCGGCCGGATGTCGCTTTTGTGGGAGAGCTCAACCCCGACCTGATTGTTTACGGGTTGCCACGCGACCTGCCAGAAGAACGCGAGATCCTGGCCACCGGTTTTACCCTCACTCTCGGCAGTTCCTCCGCCATTGTCGCGCACAATCTTGCGCTGCTCGGCAGCAAGGTCACCTTTACCTCCCGCATCGGTCCCGATGCCCTGGGAGAGATGTGTCGCCAGTGGTTGAAAGAGGCGGGCGTGGAGGTCGATCATGTCATCCGCTCGGCCTCCGGTTCGAACACCGGCATCACTCTCATTCTTCCCATCACAACCACCCGCCGCATCCTCACCTATCCCGGCACCATGTTCGAGATGGGGATCGAGGATCTGGATATCGACTACCTGGCCTCCGCCCGGCACTTTCATTTATCCTCGCTTTTCCTGCATCGCAAGCTTTCCCCGCATATACCCTCACTGTTCAAGGAATTGAAGCGCCGCGGCCTCACCATCTCTCTCGATACCAACGACGATCCTGAGAACAGGTGGGAAGGCGTCCTGCAGCAGGTTTTGCCGCTGGTCGATATCCTGTTGTGCAACGAGGACGAGTTGAAGAAGATCGCCAAGGTGGAGGCTGCCGCCGAGCATGTTTCCTCCCAGGTGCCGCTGCTGGTGGTCAAGCGCGGAGCGCGCGGGGCCTCGGCCTATGCCCAGGGAGGAAGAATCGACGTTCCTCCGCTTCAGGTTGACGCCATCGATTCGGTAGGCGCGGGCGACACCTTCGATGCGGGCTTTCTCCATCAATGGATCCGCAAGGCGCCCCTCGAGACTTGCCTCGCCTATGGAAACCTGGCTGGGGGCCTGTCCGTTACCCGTCCTGGCGGCGTCGAGGCTTTCAACGATACTGCCTACCGGAAGAGCTTTTTTGAGCGGCACTGGCAGCAAAACACGCTCGTTCCGTAGCCCGCGCCTTGGGGGGCTCCGCGGCCTCTCTCACTTTACGTCTCCCGGCACGTCATGCTTGCCGCGCAGGGACGAGAACCCATGGAGGACATTGTGCAAATGGCGGATAAGACACCCGGCTTTGAAAAACCGAATGCCTCTCATCGTTCCGTCGATGAGATGTGCAGCCTGCTGAAGGAAAACCGTGCCGGAAAGCGCAAAGGCATCTACTCGGTGTGCTCGGCCAACCGCCTCGTGCTTGAGGCGGCGTTCGCGCAGGCGGCGCGCGACAAGAGTCCGCTCTTGATTGAAGCCACGTGCAACCAGGTCAATCAGGAGGGCGGCTACACCGGCCTCACGCCCGCCCAGTTCCGCGACTATGTGCTTGGCCTTGCCGAGCAGATGCATTTCCCCGCCCAGAGGCTCATCCTCGGCGGAGACCATCTTGGCCCCAACCCATGGCGAGCTCAGCCGGCCGCGGCAGCCATGGAGAAGGCTTGCGCCATGGTTGCCGCCTATGCGGAGGCGGGATTCAGCAAGATTCACCTCGACGCCAGCATGCCCTGCGCCGGCGATCCACACCCTCTCGAAGACGAGCAGATCGCCGAGCGCGCCGCCCGTCTGTGCGCGATAGCCGAATCGTCTCTGCCGCACGACTCCGGCAAGCCGGTCTATGTCATCGGGACCGAAGTGCCGATTCCCGGGGGCGCGCAGCAAGAAATGGAAATCGAAGTCACCACGACCGCGAGCTTGCAGAATACCCTCGACGTGCATCACCGGGCATTTGCGCGGAAGAAGATTCTCTCTGCCTGGGAGCGCGTCATCGCCGTCGTGGTGCAGCCGGGAGTCGAGTTCGGCGATGCAACCGTCGCGGACTATGTGCCCCAGAAAGCCTCAGCCCTCATTGCCTCGATCGCCCGGCACGAACGCATTGTCTTCGAGGCCCATTCCACCGACTATCAGACCGCGGAGTCGCTGCGACAGCTCGTCAGCGGCCATTTCGGCATTCTCAAAGTCGGCCCCGAATTGACCTTCGCCATGCGCGAGGCAATCTTCGCCCTGGCCCGGATCGAGGAAGAATGGATTCCCGGGAAACAATGTTCCAACATCCGCGCAACCATCGAGCGGGTGATGGTCGAGCATCCTGAGAATTGGAAGGCATACTACCATGGCGATCAAAGCCAGATGCGCTTTGCCAGAGCCTATAGCCTCAGTGACCGTATTCGTTACTATTGGCCCAACGCCGCCATATCCCAGGCCCTGGCCCGGTTGATGCTCAACCTGCAGGAGCATCCTGCGCCCTTGCCGCTTGTGGCCCAATATCTTCCTCGCCAGGCAGAGGCCATTCGCGCCGGCAGCCTTGAAAACATTCCCTCCGCAATGGTTCGCCACAAGGTCCAGGAATCTCTATCGCGCTATTCGCAAGCATGCGGGCTCATGGTTTCCTGAGTGACCCCGGTACCGGGATTGTCATAGTGACAGGGCCTCAGCGCCTGTCACTCCACCGATTGGGGCTGCAGGGGCGCATGGTCCTCACACCATCAAAATTGCGCTATGACTGAAGCCCGCAATGAACGAAGTATGCGCTGCAACATAGCTGTACCTTGAGATGAAGAGGGCTGAGAGGAAGAGAGTCTTAATTGCGAGGAGGCTCTGTGTCTTGAATCTACTTATTTGAAGATTTTATTTTGGGGCGGCTAGTGGGGATCGAACCCACGACATCCTGAGCCACAGTCAGGCGTTCTGCCGCTGAACTATAGCCGCCATGTACCCTACCGATTGTAGCATCGAATCAAGTTCTGCCTGTAGCATCGAATCAAGTTCTGCCGCCGCGAGGCCGGCAGCGGAGGAGGCGCCGATGAGCGGCCAGAATCAGAACCCGGCAGACGGCACTCCCCTGGCTGAGGGCGCGCCCGCCGACCGCTGGAATCGAGGCGCCTGGATCTTCCGCGATCAGACGCTCTATCGCCTTGAGATCCTTCTCGACGAAGCCTTTCGCCTCCCCGGCACCCAGGTCCGCTTCGGCCTTGACGGAATCATCGGACTCGTTCCCGGACTCGGCGACGTCCTCGCCGGCCTGCTCTCCCTTGTCATTCCAGTGGCCGCCTGGGTGCGGGGTGTTCCTTACGTCACGCTCGTACGCATGGCTGCCAATCTCGGCATCGGCGTACTGGTCGGCACCATTCCGATCTTTGGCGACATCTTCGATATTGCCTGGAAGGCGAATCGCCGCAACTACCGCCTCCTGACCCGACACCTGGGTGCGCCCCGCCGCCACACCTCAAAGGACTGGGCGTTTCTGCTCTTGCTGGCTGCAGCGCTGCTGTTGGTCTTCGCCCTGCCCGTTGTGCTGGTCCTATGGATTGCCGTTTGGCTCATCAACCATTGATTGGGCATTGAATGGGCATTGGATGGCGGCCCGCAGCACACCAGTCCGCCCCGCCCCCCATCGCCAATCCCATCCGCGATACAATCGAAAAGGAATGTCGGGGCGTAGCGCAGCCTGGTAGCGCATCTGCTTTGGGAGCAGAGGGTCGGGGGTTCGAATCCCTCCGCCCCGACCATCGAATCTTAATGTAGGTTATGATTTCATACACCGAACTGGACGAACAATGGGGTCAGGTCACGAAAGCACAAGGAGTGATATCGCGTGAGCTATTGGAAAGTTAACTGTATGGAAGATGATTATCCAGGCCTGTGGCAGACCTGGTTTCTTCAACAAACGGTAGCGATTGGTTGGCCTACGCCACACTTCTCACTCGAAGGTCCTACTCCTGACCGCAGTTGGGCAGCAGCCAGAGCCGCAGCATCACAGGTGCGAGTTGGTGACCGAATAGTTGTGCAACTGAGTAATTCACGCGTCGGTCGGATTGGGACGGTAACGCAGGTCAAGATTGAAGACGCGCACTGGAATCCCACTGTTCCCGTAGATAAGAAGAACCCCGAAGGCGAGATGGGGCGCAGGATTGAGGTTCGCTGGGACCTGCATGTGGGCCCCGTATCCCCATCGGCCGTCGCGCGGCTTCCCGTTGAGGCGCGGTTCAAGGGGCGTGCATTGAGATCAACTATCGTGCGCCTGAAAGAAGAAACAGCAGAGAAAATCGTCCTCGCCTTGTCGGACGAAGCGAATTGGACCTCGGTGCACTCGGGATTCGCCAGCGAGCGCGCGATCTCCGAGTATATAGACGCATTTCCTCATCTTTTAGAGGACGGATTGCGTCCTTACCCGTCTGTGAAGACTAGAGAATTTGCGTTCACTGATAAGCGCAGGAGCGACGTGCTTCTGCTTGATCGGCAGGGCCGCATGGTCATTGTTGAATGCAAACAGAATTCGCCATCCGAGGCCGACGTGAATCAGATCAGACACTACATGACGATGGCACGCAAAGAGATTCTCGGCCTGAAGAGTAAAACCCCAATTCGCGGGGTTTTGGTTCACGGCGGATCGAGAAAGATCCCAGATGCCGTCATGCAACTCGCGATGGCTCAACCTCACATCGAACTTGTCCGCTTCGCTGTCAGCGTAGACTTCGCATCATCGGTTTAGTGCAATTCGGATTGCGACGGATATGTTCCCCGTGGATATGACGAGCCCCACGATCATCCGTGTGAATGCGACTGCCATAAACCTAATTACGAAAGATGAAAGAAAGCGACACGCAGAAGTCGATCCTCGAATGGCTCGCATGGAAGCACATATTTCACTACCGCAACAACAGTGGCGCGTTCGTGGATTCCCAGAAGCACTTCTACCGGTTCGGCGCGGTTGGAAGCCCGGACAACCGGTCATTCTCTCCCGGATTAAGAGCCGAGATGAGCTGATCACGAGAATAATTGCAACTCCTATTGCCGATTGATTTGTCGCTTGACTTTCAAGGTCTTTAAGTCCACAAAACGAATGTCGTTTGTTGAATCTTGGAGAATGAGAGTATCGGCTGTGACTCCAACGACGCCGCCCCAGCGATAATCCATTGTCTCTGGTTGAGTCTGAGCAGAGACTGGCTGCACTTCCCGTCCAGCGAAGAATCCGGCGGATACTAACAAAGTTGCAACGAGTAGGTGTATGCTCCAATGTTTCATCAAAAGATCCTTTCATGTGACGAATATGCCCAGAATTGTACTCTTAAACTATCCCACCTGTGCAGGAAGTTTCCAAACTAACCCCCATGGCAAATAGACCATTTCTCGGAGGGGTGATCCGAAAGCATATCTGTGAGGCGTGTAAGCGAAAGCGTCATCAGGATTACGACGCACCCAAGCTCTAGATTCCGAGCAGATCAACACAGCGTAGCGGATCGTCCTTACTCAGATTCTCAATTGCAGTTCGCGCCCTGCCTGCGAGTTGCAGGGGTTTCATCCCGCTCACAAAACGCGCTTGAGAAATTCTGTCCAATCCAGCGCCGACAAGCGGCGATGCGCCTCGCAAGGTAGACCTGAGAGCCACCGCTTGAGTCCTGCCCGCGTGCAGAATCAAATTTCTCTGGCGGTAGAGTCGCGCGAATGTGTCGTGTATATGGTCACGAATCGTCGAGACAACTTCTCGTGGCGAAGCGAGCAGTTCCCTCATCCGCTCAACAGCAGCCTGATCCGACCAACTTCGAAGCGTTGGAATTGTTCCATTTAGGATCGATTCGGCGACCAGTCCGGCCTTTTCCTTATTGGTGGCAAGAGTCCGCAGGCGGTTGGCAAGTTCGCCGCCATTATCGATCACGGCATAGGCAAGATCGGTCAGTTCTGCGCGGGGAAAGGAACAAGCGACAATGGTGGCGAGGCGTTCTGCTGGGTCAGCTCGCTTTGATCGCGGTTCGCTGAGCAACGATTCAATAGCTGCCCATCCTCCCGCGATAGCTGCGCTTGATGTCCCGCTTTGCAGAGGCGCAAGCAGCTCGATAGCTGGATCGATGTAGGGGTCGGGTTCTGATTCCAGCCAGATGCGATTCTCGCGGTGCATCGCCCCGATCTTGATTCCGCGCATCCTGCGTTCGATGGAATAGTGTTGTTTCTTGCCTTTGACCCACGCGATTGGAAAGTGTTGAACGCTCTTACGGAGGCTGAGAAGAACACGTGCAGCAAACAGTTCGACACGCTCGGCGGCAAACTGCACCGCCGACTCTGGATCTCTTGCGGGAACATTGAGGAGAAGCCCGCCATGTTGGCGTCGTCCTTCGGGATCAGCGGACCCATTCTGTTTGAGCCATTCACTGACTTGTGTTGCATCGATCCAACTTTCCGGTGCCAAGAGTCCGGATGGCGGCTGAAGTGGTGTCGGAAACGGTATCAAAACCTCGAACTTTGTCTCCTCACGACTTGCAAGCGCAGACACGTCTGACACCACGTTTGCGAGTGGCACTTCTGCATCTTGTGGATTTCGAAAATGCCAAGTCCACCATCGGTGCAAGAAATCCGAATGGAATCCCAAATCCAACAGATGAGCGGCAATAGCGCGGGAAGTAAGCTCGGGGGCAGGTTGGTCAATTGAAATAGCGCGCGACCACCGTTCGAGGTAGAGAACCGAGCTGCGCTCAACGATCTCCTTGATGGCCTCATACTCCAACCCTTCAAAAGGGAGCTCATTGCGCGGCTCATTGTTTATCAGGAGAAGTCCCTCTAATGTGGCTCTTTCCTGTGGGGTGCCCATTCCAGGGTCATTGCGCAATTGCCGGAGTGCTGTAATTACCGCTTCTTTGGTAGTCCTTTCAGAGAGATGCCCTTGGCTTTGTGCTTCACCTGCTTCCAAGACTTCCCGCAAAGCGAGAATCGTACCGGCTCCCCAAAGGGACCGATTCCAGTGTGTCCGGGAACTGAAATAGTCGAGAAGGCGAGCACAGATGAGCTGCTCATAGGCATTGACATCTGAGATCATTTCCTGGATTATAGACGCAGGGCTTTGGTCCGAGACATAAATGGGGCACGTCCTTTCAACCTCAATCTTCGGAGCGAGGTGAAAGCACAAGCCCCTTTCCCATCAAGAGGGCACCTAAGGGTGCCCTCTTTTCGTGAAGCCAACAGGCACCACTTAGGAGCGCGTATCAGAATCCACCAGCATATTGCATTACGCGGAGGCTTTTAGGATTTGTGTGAGTGTAGTCGAATTTGTAGCTGTCAAAGCATCCAAGAGCCACAAGGCTCAACAGGGTTTTGGGCGTATGACTTAAATAGCTCTATAATAAGCACTTATTTTCACTGAATTTCAACAGCTTTCCACAAACTGCCTGATCTGCTTTGGGAGCAGAGGGTCGGGGGTTCGAATCCCTCCGCCCCGACCAGCTAACCTCTTCCCTATCAACCGGTTTGACCGAGTCGCAGGGTTGGGATACGAACTGGGATACGAAACTCGCATGGGAGAGCCCCATGGATGTGGATACCCGATTTATCTCACGGTGCGACGCGAACCTGCGTAGAACATCCCCGATATCAAGAAAGACCCTGCTTCCATTCGCCGACGCCGGTTCAGGTAGTCTGCATCGGTGGTCGCGCGCGAGGGCTCATGTGTGCGTGCATTGCTCCGAATACTCCCCGCACTGGTGACCTGACCCCAGGCAGGGGCGGCCTGGCACAAAGCACAATCGGGCATACCTGTCCTGAAACTGCTCCAGAGCCCTTCTCTCTTGGATGTGCACTCATTGTGGCGCTGCTCCGGGAAGCATATTTCGAGGTCGAAGGCGTATTCCCGCCGGATTCCCGGAGTCTTTCAGGCAGGAGGGCGATAAGATGGTGGCGATCCCTGCTGCGCAAGTACCCACCGAAACCGCACTGTCAACGCAGACCTTCGCGCCGGCCAAACCTGGCCGCCCTTACGCCGTATTTCGACCTCTATGCCTCGCTTGGCAGCAGACTTGCAATGCTTGCAACACGTAACAGAAAGGCCGCAGAAATTACACCTGAGAGTCTGAGCTTTTGTGACACAGGTCGGTGCCTAGAGCGGTTCCACAGCACTTGTAGCCTCTTCTGGCGCTATCCGAGGTGGCTTTTTCTTGATAAAAAAGCCACTTAGCCTCATCGCTTCGGGATACAGCAACTGTGGAACCGCTGTTGCTCGAGTTTTGGATGTCTATGCCTTGATGAAAATCTTTCGCTTCATCATCCAATAGAGGATAAGCCATTCCACACCCAGCGCGGCGCTCGTCTGAAAGAGAAGACCAGCGCTGCCCAAATGCACGGCAATGGGACGCGTGAAGACATCGGTTAACGCATCGATCGATACCAGGCTGACCAGCATATAGATGAAAACAGCGTTCATGCCAAACGGCACAACAAGGATGCTCCACTTACGAAACTTAGCAATGTCGACGAGCCAGAAGAAGAACGCGAATTCAAGGCAAGCCACGCCGGCACTTGCAAGGCCGTAGGATGTCGTCCACAATTTCATTTCGATCGGGATGATAGGGCTCAGCGCAAATCCGGCAATCAGCAACCCCACTCCCATGCCAAAGATAATCGTTGCTTTACTCCTCATTGAACGTGATGTCATCAGGAGTTTTCCGATGAGCAGGCCGATCAGTGTGGTCGCAATTGCAGGAATGATAACTAAGACAGTTCCCCATCCTTCATTTCGGTACGGCCAAATGTCCCAGTGATGTTGCCCAAGCAGCGCAATATCAACCGAATGCACCAGGTTGTGATTGAAGGCGTATGAACCTGCCGGGATTCCGGGGGCGGGCACGAATGCCAGCACGAGCGCGTTGGCGGTCAGGATGATTCCCGCGAGCGAGGCTTGAAACCGCCATGATTTTCTTGCCACCAAAAACGCGACCAAAGACGCAATGGCGATCGGCTGAAGCGCACTGCTCAGTTCAACCAAATATGGTGAACCAAGCGATATGGATTCCCGCACCGAACCTAATAGAAACAGAACTATGGTGCGCTGGATGGCATGTGCCAACTGCTGACGGTAACTCTGGGTAAGTGACCGCTTGGCGAGCGAGAGCGGTATCGATACCCCGACCATCAACATGAAGCTTGGCCAGATGCAATCGTAAAAATGCAGCCCTGTCCACTGGCTATGTTCCAGTTGCCCGACGATGGCGTCAATGATTGGATTGTGACCACACGCAGCCAGGCCAGCCATCAACGTACCGCCGCCGACGATCCAGAACATGGTGAACCCGCGAAACACGTCAAGCGAAGCCAAGCGCTCGCGGTCTGTGCGAACTGGCGAGATCAGGACACCCTCGTCCCCTGCCAGACCCGCCGTGTCTTGCCCTGTCTCCGGAGCACTTTTCGCCGTCATGAGGTTCCCTTTCATGGCTCTCTTTCGTTCTCTGATGTTTTCAAACTCCAAGTATGGCTTTCCAATCCAGAAGGCAGATCGATTGTCATGGTCTCTTGATTGAAATCGGCCGTTCCATTGCTCACTGTTCCGCGTCGCCTCCCGATCTCGATGCGAGGAACACGCCCCACGCATGGGCAAGCTCGTCTCCATCGAGACCCGTCAACACAGCTTCGGTTTTGATCATGCGTCGATTCCGGCTTTCGATCCATCCCCTCACCTGAACCGGAACTCCCGGTACAACTCGAAGGCGAAGACGAACACGGAGTTCCGCAGTCAGTGCCAGCAGTCCAGCCCCAGCAACGGCCTTCGACATCGCTTCATCGAGGACGGTACTGACAATTCCTCCATGAACGATTCCGCTGAATCCTTCCGTGAACGCGTTGGGAACCCACTCCGCGGCTGACTCCCCTGGTTTTGGTGTTGAGAACTTCAGGCGCAGACCATGGGGATTGTCGGCGCCACAGGCGAAGCACGAGCTTGGCGATGAGGCGCCTGTCGCAGCTTCGTCTTCCTTTGCCTTTGGCTGTTCCTTCATGAATCCTTCCCGCTCTTACCTTTCCCCTCTGGCAGGCGTCGTATCAGAAGGTAGTGCTCCCCTCAAAAACCACGAAAACGGGAACAATTGAACGTGCGCCTCCATCAAAAACCCTGCCTCCGCGAACAAGCGCCTGGCCTCTTCCGCTTGGATCCGATGCTCCAGCGGCGGCCCGTGAACCGGATCGGCATCGGGACGCCAGTCGAGGACGCCCATGCGCGCGCCGGGTGTCACGATGCGTCGCATCTCCGCCGCGATTGCCTTTGGGTCGTCGAATTCGTGCCATACATTGGCGAGAAAAACGCAGTCGCAGCAGCCCGAGGCAAGGCCGGTCGAGACGGCATCGCTTTCTATGTACTGAACATTTCCCACTGAGGCCGCGGAAAGCTTCGCGCGCAGATAATCCAGCATCTGTCGCGACACATCGACGGCGAACACGCGCCCCGACCCACCGATGACCTTGGCTATGGGCACCGTGAAATAGCCGCTGCCTGCGCCAATATCGGCAACAGTCCAGCCAGGCAGCAGCCCGAGGGAGTCCACAATCTCATGCGCAGGCAGCCAGTTTGTCCGGTCGGGATCTTCGAGTTTGTGCATCCGCGATGGATCGAACCTGCGTTCATGCATGACGGCTTTTTCTCAGGGACAATTCTTCTCACGCAGTTCCGTTAAGGTGCCGGGTAGAGCACCCTGTAGGTCTGGAACCCTCCGCAGAGGTTACGCGCGCGAAATCCGTGCTGTGTGAGCATCCGGCAGGCGTAGTAGGCGCGCTGGCCGACGCCGCAAACTATCTCTCTGCCTTCTTGCCTGGGGCGCACGCGGCGCAGAACGAGCCCGTTACGCCTTTTCCTTCTTCCACCGTGAAGATCCGGTCCACCGCCGGCAGTTTCAGCTTCTCCACGCTCCCGCTCGGCCAATGAATCTCGGCCATTCCCGCGTCGTCCGCGTCACCCAGTCCAAAATGCACCCGCAGATCGTTCGACGACAGATAGCTGCCCCCGCTCAGAACATCTCCCCGCTGCCGCATCCCATTCGCGTTCAGATAGGCAGTGGCTCCTACCGCATCCCGCGGACTCTTGGAACCGCCGATCAGCTTCAGCTCTACCCAGTGATGATGGTCTGCGTTCACGTTGCGCAGCAGGATGGGGACCCCGTCCATGCTGTTGATCACCACATCCATCTTCCCGTCGTTGAAGATGTCGCCGAACGCAGCGCCCCGTCCCACGCTGACCACTGCAAGCCCGGTTCCTTCCACCGCCGGCACCAGCTCAAACTTGCCTTTGCCCAGATTGCGGTAGAGCAGCGTGCGCTGGGCATAGCTTTGTCCCCACTCCGGATGCTTGTCCACCTGGTTATAAACGTGGCCGTTCACAATGAACAGATCCTTCCACCCGTCATTGTCATAGTCGAGAAACCCATCGCCAAAACTGACAAACGGTATGGAAGAGACAGCGATTCCAGCCTGAAAGCTGACGTCCGTGAACACTCCCGTGCCGTCGTTCTGGAAAAGGACATTGTAGTCATCGGCAAAGTCGGTATTGACCACCGAAAGGTGTCCGTTGTTCTCATAATCGCCGACAGCAATGCCCATATTTGAGATCTCGCGGCCATCCTTATTCAGCGCATACCCGCTCTCATAACTTTCGTCCTCGAACGTGCCGTCGCCCTTGTTGATATACAGATAATTAGGTGTCGAGTCGTTGGCCACCAAAAGGTCCGGTTTGCCGTCCCCGTTTACGTCTGCAAACAATGCTCCAAGGCCGTAGTATCCGTTGGGATCGTCCACGCCCAGCTTCTTGCTTACGTCTGTAAAGGTTCCGTCTCCATTGTTATGAAACAGATGGTCATGCTCGCCCTTCAGCCCGCGCGGTCCGCACATCACCTCCACAGCGCGATACTGGCAAGTGCTGTGATTGACGGCTTTTGTCCCTGGGAGCGGAGGGTTGGCCAAATCGATTTGAGCGTAGCCGTCCACAAACAGGTCCAGACGCCCATCGCCGTCGTAGTCGCCAAAGGTTGCGCCTGCTGACCATGTGCCGACACTCACCCCGGCCTTCTCCGCAACATCGGTAAAAGTTCCGTCATGGTTGTTGTGGTAAAGGCGGTTTTTCCCGTAGTTGGTTACGTAGAGGTCCGGCCAGCCGTCGTTGTCGTAATCTCCAACGGCGCACCCGTATCCCCAGCGGTCGTTGGTCACACCGGCCATTGCAGCCACTTCCGTGAAAGTTCCATCGTGATTGTTGTGGAACAGGGCCGCGTGCGGCGCAGCGGCTTTGCCCGCAAGCGCGTCGTAGTTCGATCCATTCACCAGGTAGATATCGAGCCAGCCATCGTTGTCGTAGTCCAGCAAGCACACGCCCGGGCCTTTGGCTTCCAAAATAAGGCGCTTTTCAGCGGTGCCTGCCGTGTGACGCCAGCCCGTAAGCCCAGAGGCCACGGCAACATTTTGGAAGATGATCGGGCCATCCTTTACGAAGCCGCCTGCGGTCACCGGCCGGCGCTGGCTGTCAAACTCCGCTGTGTGCGGGCCGGCGTTGGCCATCCCGGTCGGGGAAGCTTTAGGAGCTCCACCCTGCTCAGACCCGGCCGGCATTTGCGGCCCGGTTGCGCCCGAGGCCGTAGGCTGCTGCGCGCACAGGCTCGAAATTCCAGCGAAAATCAGCAAGAGCGCAAGCCCCGCCGCAGCAAAGCTCTTGCCGTCCCGCTTACCCAGCACGCTGAACCAGCGAACGATGCACGGCGAAAGAAAACATTCCGAATCCAGTCTCAAAACACCTCTCCTCATCCAGAGATCGCAATCTAAGGATCGCACTTCAGGGCTCGCATTCCAAGGATCGCAATCCAGCGGTCGCACTCAGATATGAATGCTCCGCTTCCGCCCCAAAAAACACAATTCGGTCGTCCCTCAATTTCCCAACGCGGCCTGGTGCGAAACTCAGTGGGCGCAGGTGTGATCGCATGCGCGATCACTGCTTTCCAAGGTCCCATCCAGGTACCGCGCTACCAGAACTGCCGCGGTTTCAGCCGGCGCGCCGGTATGGATCTCGATTGACGCTTCTTGCAAAAGCGATCGTGCATGAGCACCCATGCCACCCGCTATGACGAGGGTCACACCACGCTCCTTCAGCCACGGGGGCAGCAGACCGTGCTGGTGCTCGGGCGCCCCGGCCTCGGTAGTGGCAATCACGGCCTTCGTCCCGGGATCGACGTCGACAAAGGCAAACTTCTCGCAGTGTCCAAAGTGCTCGTCCAGGCGGTCACCTGTAACGGGAATGGCAATTCGCATTGAAACTACCCCTTTCATGAAGAAATTCGTTATCAAAACAAGGCGGGAGTTTTTTGCAGGCGCCCTACCTTGCGATCAGCAATCCTCACCACGGCGGATCCTTGCGCCGCAACTGTCCTCTTCCGTCGCGTGCCCGGAGCGGCCGCATTCCTGCTTGCTTCTTCTCCGTTAATCGTTAGGTGTGAGTTGCATCTATATCCTACGCATCCCGGTCAACTTCGGCAACGCAATCGGGAGTTTCGAAATAGGTGTATTTCGCATCTACTTCAAATTATGTTAAAGTGAATCGGCTGGCTGGTGGCAAGCCGAGACCAGCGGGAGATCCCGGGTGCCGCAAAAATTCTGCGTACGTCACGGCAACCATTACCCCTGCTCCTGCGGGATGGGTAATCTCTATCGCTTTGTGGAACCGGTCGTTCTTCTTCTTCTCAAGAAAAAGACCCGCTCCTGCGGCTACACCCTCTGCGCGGAGCTGCAGGAGCATGCACTCACCGATGCCGAGATTGATAAAGCGGCGCTCTACAGGACTCTGCGGCAGCTGGAACTGAACGGCAACGTCAAGTCCACCTGGGAGGCTGGCGACAGAGGGCCCGCGCGCCGTATCTACACCCTCACGAAGACCGGCGCACTGCATCTGGAGGAGTGGGCGGCGGTCCTCAAAAACCTTTCAAAATCGATGACCCACTTCGTGCGGGAGGCACGAAAACCCCTGCCAAAATCCGAACATAGGCCGGCCAGACCGGCATCCCGGAAGGCAGGCCGGAAGACAGACCGGAAAAATCTCCGCCGCACCGTCGCGCCGCCTTCTCCCACCGGCCGTCGACGGTCGAAACAGTAAGCACCTTCTGCCCCCGGCTACGCACCTTCGGCCCCTGGCCAAGCACCTTTTGCCCCTGATTTTGATTCGACGCCCCTGCCGATTCGGCCTCTGCTATTGTTTCTCGAGGTCGATGGTCTTGTACTCGCCGCGCATGATGGCGGCGCGAATCTCCGCGGGGGCCTTGCCCGCCTTCGTCATCCGGTAGGCTAGGAACGCCTCTGCCGCACACACGTCGCACTCGGCGCCGTGCGTGGTTTCAAAGCAGCTGCGCAGGCTGGTGTGGCCCAGTGACCGGTCGCAGCGGCAGTAGCAGGGAAGCTGATACAGCACGTTGCCGATCTCCACCGCCTGCCGATACACATGCACCTGCCAGGGATAGCGGAAGTTTTCGCCGGTCAGTTCGGCGCCCGCCAGAATGTGCGGCAGCGCGCGGACTTTGAGGGGAGCGGAGGCGTGATAGGCGGGCACATCGTCGGCGGGGTTGGACCACTGCGCGTAGCTGGCCACGGTGAGGGCGGAAACCGTCACAGCCAGAATCCAACGGCGTTTCATCCAATTCTTCATCGCAACGCTCCTTCAAAATCATTTTAGCAAGGAACTCTTTTTGAACGCCTTCCCGGGCGAAGCCGAACAAACCGCCCGAATGAAACGCCCCGAATGAAACGCCCTGTCTGAAACGCCCGACTCAAGCACATTGCCCAGCGGCCCGGAACTGCGGAACCCCGTGCGCGCGATTGCCCCGAAGATCTTGCCGCAGTTGCCAAAAGCGCCGCGCGTCAGGATACTGGTCAAGGCAAACGCGAGATACTGGTCAAGACAAACGCGGGGTCAGCCGGGTCCATGCCGCAAATCATCAAAATCAAGCAAGGGGACCACATGAACAGCAAGCAAGAGGAACCCATGAACAGCAAGCAGGAGGAACCCATGAACGTGAATCGCAGCAATGCAGGCCGCAGGCGGTACTTCATCCTGGTCGCCTTTCTGGGAATTTCATTCTCCTTTGCCCATGCGCAATTTGCTCCCTCCGCTGCAGCGGGAAGCGCTCTCTCCATACCGCTCGATCATCTCTTGCAGCCTTCGCAGTTGAACGACCTGCTGCAAAGGCCCGCACACCAGCCTCCGCTCATCCTTCAGGTTGGCTCCCATGTTCTCTTCTCGCAAGCGCATATCCCTGGCTCTCAGTTCATAGGATCCACAGCCACACCCGCCGGCTTGGAGTTGCTGCGCAACCGCGTCGCTTCCCTGCCCAAAGCCGGCTTCATTGTTCTCTATTGCGGTTGCTGCCCGTGGAGCCATTGCCCCAATGTTGGCCCGGCCTTCAAGCAACTGCGCGATCTTGGGTTCACCAACGTAAAGGTCCTTTATATGGCGGATAACTTCGGAGACGACTGGGTCGCGAAAGGATACCGCGTTGAGAAGGGACAGTAGGACGGGCCGCGGTTGGTCCCGCATCCTTCCCCGCTGCGGCCGCCTCATTTGCGGCCGCGCATTGGCTTGTGCCGCGTTCCTCTCCATAGCGTCCCTGCTGGCGAACCATGCCTTGTGTTATGGCAAGACACCGGCAGCAAACCAGCAAGCCCCCGCTTTCTCGCGGATCGATCTGCAGGGCCGGCGCATACGCCTGGCCGACTATCGAGGCAAGGTGGTTCTGCTCAATTTCTGGGCCTCCTGGTGCGCGCCCTGCCTTCTGGAGATGCCGCGCTTCGTCGAATGGCAGAGCAGTTACCGCGCTCAAGGCCTGCAGGTGCTGGGCGTTTCGATGGACGATGAGGCGTCTCCTGCGCGCGCGCTCGATCACAAACTGCACTTGAATTATCCCGTCCTGATGGGAGATGCGCGGCTGGGAGAGCTTTACGGAGGAATTCTCGGCCTTCCCGTCACCTATCTGCTTGACCGCAGAGGACGCATCCGCTCCCGCTTTCAAGGGGAAGCGAATCTGGGAAAGATCGAAGCGCAGTTGAAGATACTTCTCTCCGAACAGCAGTGAAAGCCGCTCTCTGAGACGGTTAGCACACAAAGGCGTGACCGCCGTCACGGAAAAAGCCATTCCCGCTTTTTATCCTACTCTCGTACTTGCGAAAATGCGCAACTACAAAGAGCGCTTCCGGGAACAGAGAGCGCCTTCAAGGAAAATGCCGGCATGAGCCACGCTATGAGAGAAGCATCGTGCGAGTTGTTGGGCGACTTCTTCTCCACCCTTGCCCACGGTACCCGCATGCGTATCTTCTGTGCATTGCAGAGCCGGGAGAGAACCGTCACAGAAGTCGCCGAGGAAGCGGGTGTCACCATTGCCAACGCCTCGCAGCATCTGCGCATCATGCGGGACCGGGGCGCGGTGCTCGCCGAGAAGCGCGCCCAGAGCGTCTACTACCGGATTGCCGATCCTCGCTTCGTCGAGGCCGCCATTCTTATCCGCGAGGCCCTGTCGCAGCGTTTCCGCAAAAATGCGGCACAGGCCTCCGCCCGCGCATCCCGGCGGAAAGCGGCATGAGTTCTTCAACCTGCGTGAAGGCGGCATTCCGCCGGCACGCGCATCCTTCAGGAGTTATTGAATGAGCGAAGAAATCGCAACCATTACCGCCGACAAGGTGATCGACGCGCGGGGCACCGCCTGTCCCGGTCCCCTGCTCGAGGCAAAAAAGGGCATGGGCTCCATCAAGGTGGGGCAGATCATCGAGATCAAATCGAACGACAAGGGATCGCGAAAAGACATCGCGGCCTGGGCCGGCAAAATGGGCCATGAGTTTCTCGGCATCATCGAAGCCGAGGGCCACGATCGCCTCCTGGTGCGTCGCAAAAAGTAGCCGTCTGCGCGCAACCTGCGCAGGCGCCCGCCGGACCCTTTGAGCCGGCGGCGATCCCTTGCCTGACATCCCGCCATGAGCCTACGAGGTGCGGTATGAGCGAGTCGTTCGTTCCCAGAATTCTGGTCTTAGCCACGGAGAAATGCGCCTATCCAGGCGCCGATGCGGTCGGCAAGGCGCACCAGGAGTATCCCTCCAATGTATATATCCTCCGCGTGCTTTCGCCTGTGCTCTTCCCCGAGGACTTCTACCTTCGCACCTACAGCCGGGGAATCGACGGCATCCTCATCGCCGCCTGCGGATCCGATTGTCCCTATCACGGCGCCTATGACCGGCTGGCTGCGCGCATTGACCAGCTCACCTCCCGCATGAGCGCCGGCGGGCTCGGCATCGAGCGCATCCGGCTCACCGCCATCTGCACCGTGTGCATCAAGGCCTTTCTCAAGGAGGTCGCCCTGATGAGTGACCATCTGCAACGGCTTGGACCCGTGGACCGAAAACTCGCGGACCGTCTTCAGAGCGAGTCCATAGCCCGCCTTCAGGCCTCCGCCCGCTTTCCGCGCCTCGCTCAGCCAATGCAGGACGGACTGCGATGAACACGCATATTCATTCCGGCTTCACGCCCGACGCGCTCATTATCGGAGGCGGCATCGCCGGCCTGCAATCGGCTCTCGATCTTGCCGATCAGGGTCTCAAGGTTCTCATCGTCGAGCGCCAGTCCAGCATCGGCGGCCACATGATCGGCCTCAGCAAAGTCTATCCAACGCTCGATTGCGCGAGCTGCATCACCACTCCCAAAATGTCCGCGGCCGCCCATCACCAGAACATCACCATCGTCACCAACACCGAGGTCGAAGCGATCGAGTCAAGGGACGGGACCCATCACGTCCGCCTGTTGCAAAAGCCCACCTACGTCAACTTTGACAAATGCATAGGGTGCCGCTTGTGCGAATACGCCTGCGACACGGAATACCCCGACCCCTTTGAGGAGGGCCTGGGCGCGGTGCGTGCCATCGCCGTCCCCTTCACAAACTCCATTCCGCAAAAGGCTGTGCTCGACGCGGAGCATTGCGGCACCTGCGGAACCTGTGCCCGCGTTTGTCCCACCGATGCCATCGAGTTCGATCAGCAACCGCGCCGGCTCACCATTTCCACCGACGCGGTCATCGTAGCCTCCGGCTTTCAATTGAACGCGCTAACACTGAAGCCGCACTACAACGCACGGCTCAGCAGGAACATCGTTTCTCCACTCGCCCTGGAGCGCGTGCTCGCGCCGCACGGTCCCTATGGCCGCGTGCTTCGCCCCTCCGACGGCAAAATTCCCTCCTCTGTCGCCTTTGTGCAGTGCGCCGGATCCAGGGATGAGTCGATTGGCGTCACCTACTGCTCGCGGGTTTGCTGCATGTATTCGATTAAGCAGGCCATGCTTCTCTCCGGCGCCCTTCCCCTCGCCGACATCACGATTTACTACATGGATATCCGCGCCTTCGGCAAAGGCTACGAGCAGTTCTTCCAGAACGCCAGGGCCATGGGCATCAGCTTTGTGCGCGGCAAGGTCGCCCGGATCGAGCCCGTCGACGGCGGGGATCTCTCGCTGCATGTTGAGAGTACCGAGGATGCCGAAAATCCCCTCCAGGAGCATCGCCACGATCTGGTGGTGCTGACGCAGGGCATGATTCCGGGCTGGAAAACATCCGACGCGACTCCGGTGGCCTGCGCCAGCGACGGTTTTGTGGCTACGCCCGCACTGACGGCTCCCACGGCGACCTCGGCGCCGGGTATCTTTGTCGCCGGCACGGCCGCTGGGCCCAAAGATATTGTCGACACCATCGCCGAGGCCGGCGCAGCGGCCATCGAAGCCTCCCAATATCTCTTTCAGAGACGCGCAAACGCAAATCTGCCTGAAGTTCTTGTGGGGTGAAGGTGTATCGAGACGACGACTCAAGTCGAGAAGGCGAATCAAATCGGGGCGGCGACCCAAGAGGAATCCATGAGCAATAACGACGGATACCGGGAACAGCGCGAGGTCGAGCAGACCGGGATTGAGTGTGAAGAGCCGGGTCGCGACGAAGAGGCTCATCTCCGCCGGCAGATTCAGGCTGCGCAACGGCACACCGGCGCCGCTCTGCCCAACGTCGAGCACGCCCACCCGCACTCCCCAGATGCGGCACTCCGGATAGGCGTCTACATTTGCCGCTGCGGCGGAAACATCTCCGACGTGGTCGATGTGGAGCAGGTGGCTGAATCCGTGCGCCTCATCCCAGGCGTCGTCACCGCCAAAATCCACACCTTTGCCTGCTCCGATCCCGGACAACTCACCATCAGCAACGACATCCTCTCTGAGAATCTCGATCGCGTGGTCGTTGCCTCCTGCTCGCCCTTCCTCCATGAGGCAACCTTCCGCGGAGCCGTTGCACGCGGCGGCATGAATCCCTACCTCTACGAGCATGTCAACATCCGCGAGCAGGCATCCTGGGCGCACAAGCACGATCCGGCCGGCGCAACCTCCAAAGCCATTCGCATGATTGCTGCGGCCGTCGGAAAGTTGCGTTATTCCCTTCCCCTGGATCAGATCAAGCTGCCCAACCATCGCCGCGCACTCGTCATCGGCGGTGGCATCGCCGGAATGAAGGCGGCAGCCGATCTCGCAGGACGCGGCATTCCCGTGCTCCTGGTCGAGATCTCCGATAAGCTCGGCGGTCATTTGAATGACCGCGGTCGCGTCTACCCCAGCGAACACTCCGCCGAGGAGCTTGTCTCAGAATTGGAGCAGGCTGTCCGCTCGAACCCCAACATTGAAGTGCTGCTCCGCAGCAAGGTTTCCAGCGTCGAGGGCTTCATCGGCAACTTCAAAATCTCTGTCGATTCGCTGCGCCCCGACGAGCCGAGCACGAGCGCGCTCAAAGCGACCGTCGGGGCCATCGTCATGGCCACCGGCTTCCGTCCCTACATCCCCCGGGACGGCGAATTTCTCTATCGCGCCGAACCGTGCGTGCTCACCATGCCGGAGTTCATCCAGCTCCTGCGTCCTGTCAGTCCCGAGGCAAAACAGCTCACCTACCGCGGCCACCCCATGCGCAACATCGCCTTTCTGCACTGTGTCGGCAGCCGCCGGCTCGATGGCGTTCACGAGCCATCCGCCGACGGAAGGCTCAACACCTACTGCTCGCGAACCTGTTGCACAACCATCCTGCAGCAGGCTCTGTCGGTGCGCAAACGGTTTCCGCACGTCGGCGTCTTCGACTTCAATCAGGACATTCGCACCTATGGACGCGGTGAAGAAGAGTACTACACCGAGGCCGGCAAAGCCGGCGTCGTCTTCTTCCGCTACAACGGCGAGGAGCCGCCCCAGGTGGAAGCGGCTGCGCCCGGTCGCGCTCAGCACGGCGCCCTCTCCATCACCGTGAAAGACGCGCTGACCTGGGGGCAGCAACTCACTGTTGGCGTGGACATGCTCGTGCTTGGCACCGGCATGATTCCTGCGCAGATCCAGGACCTGGTCGAGCAGATCAAGCTCGCCACGGGCGAGGATGGCTTTTTGCAGGAGGTTCATCCCAAGCTGCGCCCTGTCGAGGTCGCTGTCAACGGCGTGCTGCTCGCCGGGACGGCGCAGGGCCCCATGAACATTCACGAAGCACTGGCTGCTGCGGGAGCGGCCGCCGTCAAGGTCGCGGCCATGTTTGCCACGGAAGATGTCGAGCTCCATCCCTACGTGGCCGCGGTGGACCTGTCCCTGTGCAGGGGAGAGGCCCAATGCGTCACGCAGTGCGATTACGAGGGCGCGCTCAAAATGGTGCGGACGGAGGTCGATGGAAAAACTGTCGATCGTGCGCAGGTGAATGCCGGCTTGTGTGTCGGCTGCGGTGCATGCGTGGCCGTCTGTCCCCATCGGGCCATCGATCTGAACGGCTGGCGGATCGACCAGTTTGACGCCATGGTGGACGGACTCGCGGCAGACATTCCCGGCCATGAATGCTCCGCCAGCCTGGTCGGCATTTCATAACGGCGGCGGAAAGGGGACGGACCATGTCGATGAAAGCACTTACTTCCGAACAAAAGCAGGCGCTGGCCAAGCTGCGCGCAAGTCTCGGCGGCATCAGCGAGCAGAAGCGCCAGGCCCAGAAGCATCTGATCGCCGCGCGCAAGGCCATTCAAAAGCTGCTTGAAGCCGGGCCCGCCACCATTCCGCAGATTGCCGCGGCCCTCAATATGCCCGCCGACGAAGCGCTCTGGCATGTCACCGGCATGCGTAAGTATGGAAAGGTCGCCGAAGCCGGCGAGCAAGACGACTATTTGCTGTATGACCTTGTCGCCTATGAAGAGAAGGCCGCTCACTAGGAGCTCGAGAGGTATCCGGATGGCATGCGTTGTGGATGTAAACCTGCTCGGAAAAATCAAGCGTCATGGCTCTGGCCAATCGCTCGATGTGAGCGCCTGTTTCCACTGCGGCAACTGCACCGCTGTCTGTCCCCTGGCACAGGACTCCGCTGGCTTTCCCCGCCGCATCATCCGGATGGCCCAGGTCGGCATGGAGCGGGAACTTCTGGCCAGTGAGGACCTGTGGCGATGCTACGCGTGCGGGGAATGTACCGAGACCTGCCCGCGCCAGGCCGATCCCGCCGCGTTCATGGCGGCTGCGCGCAGCTATGCTCTCTCCCGTTTCGACTTCACAGGCCTTGCCGGCCTCGTGAATCGCTCCGCGCTTGGCAACCTGGTCGTCTTCGCCATGTTCTCCGCACTCTTCTCCTTGATCCTCCTGAGCAAGGGAAACTTCGCTAGCCCCCATCTCCCGCTCTTTGATTTTCTGCCCGGAGCCTGGATTCACGACATCGGTGTCGTCCTCTTTGCCCTCGTCGGCCTCAGCGCCTCGCTCGGAATCGCCACCATGACCTGGCGCTTCTGGCGTCAGCGGCGCGGCGAGGGCGTTCAACTGAGTGTCGCTGCATTGCCCGGCGCCCTCTACTCGGCTCTCGCGGACGCTCTCCTCCATCGCCGCTTTCGCGAGTGCCGCGCGGATCTGAACGTCACCGCCCCTCTCGAGCCTTGGTGCCTGCGCCCCTGGGTCGTTCATGCCGCGGTCATGGGGGGATTTCTGACCATGCTGCTGGCCACCACGCTCGACTTCATGCTCAAGCCCATCGGCTCTCCCGTTCCACCCTGGTACCCCATGCGCGTGATGGGCGCCGTGGGCGGACTTGTCTGTCTCTACGGTCTCGCCGTCGTCCTGTTGCGCCGCGCTCAGGCCCGCCAGACGCTCTACGCCGCCAGCAGCTTTGCCGATTGGTTCCTGCCCCTCCTGCTCGCCGCCACCGTCCTCACCGGGCTGTTATGCGAAGTCATCGTCTATCTGCCCTCACCCGCCGCCGCCGGCCACTTTGTCTTCTTCGCCCATGTCGTTCTGGCCATGGACCTCGTTGCCATGCTCCCCCTTACCAAATTCGCTCATGTGCTCTACAGGACGCTGGCCCTGGTCTTGTTTGCCTGGCGTCGCGCCCCCGTCAAAGTTGCCGCTTCTGTTGGGGCCGAAATTTAGCAGCCAACGCTTTGCCTCGAAAGGACTGTATTTTATGAACACCACAACCCAGGAACTCGAATTCCAGCAAACCCTCAAACAGCTCACCGAGCGCGTCGACGCACTGGAGAAAAACGCCGGCAACGACCGTCTCTCGATTGGCGTCATGAGCGGCAACCTCGACACCACCATGGCCGCCTTCATCATTGCCTTGGGCGCCGCGGCCTATGACATGGAAGTGGACATGTTCTTCACCTTCTGGGGCACAGCCGCCCTGCGCGACCCCAAAAAGTCGCCGCGCAAGGGGTTCCTCGACAAAATGTTCGGCTGGATGCTGCCCCGCAGTTCCCATTCGTTGCCGCTTTCGAAGATGCAGATGGCCGGCATCGGCCCCGGGATGATCCGCTCCGTGATGAAGGCGCGCGGCGTGAAATCTCTCGAGCAACTCATGAAGGATGCTGCGGAGTTCGGCGTCCGCATCCACGTCTGTGAAATGTCGATGGGCGTGATGGGGCTCAAAGAAGAAGAGATGATCGATTACCCCGGTATCGACTATGTCGGCGTAGGCTCGTTCATCCAGATGATCAGCGAGTCCAGGCAGGTCATCTTCCTGTGACCTCCGCGTAAGCAATCCCCGCGTAAGCAATTCTTGACGCGCGTTGCCGGGTCCAGGATGATTAGATGATTGCCGCCCGTACGGCGGTCCAGCGAGGCAGGGATCTGCTTTGTTCCTTTGGCTCCGCCTCGTTCGGTATCGAGACGCCTCTCCGCGCTGTTCTTTTCCCTTGACGATGGCCGTCTCCGGAGTTGCTCGCCCAACTCCGGCGCTTACCAAGCCGCCGTCACCACTGCCAGCAGCTCTTCGTCCGTGAGCGGAAGCGGGTTGGCCTGCATGCTGCTGGCACGTGCCGCTTTTTCGACCACTCCCGCTAAATCAGCCTCGGCAATTCCCCAGGCGCGTAGCGCGGGCACGTTGAGTTCCGCGCAAAGCGCCTGCACCCACTCAATCCCATCCTCGGCGCTGGCGTCCTTCCGGCCGGTCAGCAAACGCGCAATCGCGGCGTAGCGTTCGAGAGCGGGATGCTGCGGTGCGCGCGTCCGCAACGCGGCAACGTTGGCTGCCATGCCGTGCGGCAACAATGCCGCGCACAGTGCTCCGTGCGGCGCCTTCCAGCAGCCTCCGAGCGGTGCCGCGAAGCCATGCACAATCCCCAGTCCGGCGTTTGCCAGTGCCAGCCCCCCGAACAGGCTTGCCAGGGACATGTCGCGGCGGGCATCCTGATCCGCGCCATCGTGGTACGCATGGCGCAGCGAGCGGGCCACGCGCGGAATTCCCTCAGCGCAAACTGCATCCGTCAGCGGATTGGCGCGTGCGCTCACAAAGGGCTCGATCAGTTGTGTCAGGGCGTCAAGGCCCGTGGCTGCGGTCACCGCAGGCGGCAACCCATAGGTCAACTCGGGATCGACCAGTGCCACCCGCGCAAGCATCAGAGGACTGCGCAAACTCGCTTTGACCCCGTGCTCCGCGGAGCCGAGCACGGCATTGCGCGTCACCTCGCTGCCGGTGCCGGCCGTGGTCGGCACTGCGATGAAGGGCAGCGGCGCAATCGCCATGGCTTTGCCTCTGCCCACGATCTCGAGAAAATCGAGCGGCTCGCCGCCGTTGGTGGCGATGGCCGCAATCGCTTTGCCGGCGTCAATGGCACTGCCCCCGCCAAGCGAAACGACCGCATCCAAGCCTGTGTCTTGCACGCGTCGCGCGCCCGCGCGGATCAGATCCACGGTGGGTTCGTCCGGCACTGCCAGCATCTCCGCCGAGAGTGCCGTCACAAGCCATCGGACGCGCTCCGTCGACGCCCCTGTCACCACCAGCGGACGGCTGCCGAAGCTGCGCACCAGTTCCGGGAGCGTGGCCGCCGTGCCTTCACCAAACACGATGCGCGTTGCCGTCGCAAACTCGAAGCGCATCGGTCTACCAGCCCTCAGCTTCGGGAAACACAGCGTTGTACATCGACTTCTGTCGAGGCTCGGCCATCATCGGCTCCACCGCATCGCGCCACTTTGCGTAGTGAGCTGTCTCTCTGTGGGCGGCCGGCGCTTCCGCCGTGCGATACACCTCAACCAGCACGAACCGCGTCGCATCGTCCTCGCGCTGCACAACGTCGAAGCGCGCGATCCCGGGTTCCTGAACACTGTTCCGGGCGTTCTCGATGGTCGCCTGCCTGAACTCCGAAACTGACTCGGGTTTCACCCGCACATTCACATGAACGATAAGCATTGGAATGACCCTCGCTCTTTATCCTACCGCCCTGACATGCTGCTCGGGTATGACGTTGCGTGACCGCGCGCGCTCGCTCGCAGCCGCTTCCTGACACGTGACCCGGGGCCATCGATCAACCAAAACGCGCGGGCCGCTGCCTCCCTTCCTGAGGCAGCGGCCCGCGTGCGACAGACTTTCTTACATCCCGTTTTCAGCATCCTGGGCCGGATGCACAACCCGGTACGAGGCTCCGCCCTTTGACCACACGAGAAGCAGAATGTCTTTTCCTGCCGGCGCCGCGTGAACCTGGCTCACAAACGAGTCGGGGTCCCGAACAGGATGCCGGTTGACTTCCAGAATCACGTCGCCGGGAGCAAGACCCGCATCGTCCGCGGGACTGGCCGGACGTACGCTTTCAATGGCCGCGCCGTTCACGTTCGCCGGAATGTTCATTTGTGCGCGCATGTCCGGGGTCAAGGGGGCGACTGCCACGCCAAGCCGTCCGCCGCGCGAGGAATCTGTTCCGGTGTTCTCCGCAACTTCGTTGTCCCCGTGGAATTCGCCCACAGTCACATTGATCGTCTGCTCTTTGCCATTGCGCAGAATGCCAAGATCGATGGCCTTTCCGGGAGACATCTCCGAAACCGCCACCTGCAGTGCGCTGCTGTTCGCAATTTTGCGGCCGTCAATCTCGCGCAGAACGTCCCCGGCCTTCAGTCCGGCGCGGCCCGCGGGCGAGTCCTGCGTCACCTGGCTGATGATGGCTCCGGTGGCGTCAGGTAGATTGAAGAAGCTGGCGTTGTCCGGCGTCACGTCATTCATTGAGATGCCGAGATAGCCGTGATGCACAACGCCGTTCTTGATCAGATCTTCAACCGATGCCCTCACAATCTGCGACGGAATCGCAAATCCCGCGCCCGCAAACGAACCGCTGCCCGAGATGATGAAGGTGTTGATGCCCACCAGCTCGCCATGCGCGTCCACCAGTGGCCCGCCGGAGTTGCCGGGATTGATCGCGGCATCCGTCTGGATATAGTCGCCGGGTTTGCGCGGGTCGTCCGAGTACGGATTCGGCCTGTCAAGCGCGCTCACAATGCCCCGTGTCACCGAGAACTGGAAGTAGCCGAAGGGGCTGCCGAACGCCAGCACCGTTTGGCCGGGATGCAGCCGCGTCGAGTCGCCCCACGCGATGCTGGTCAGGCCTTTGGCGTCGATGCGGATCACCGCCAGGTCATCCAGCTTGTCCACGCCCACCAGCTTTGCCGGGAACACCCGGCGGTCATTCAGCGTGACCCGGATCTGCGTGGCGCCGTCGACTACGTGCGCGTTGGTGACGATGTAGCCGTCGGGAGACACAATCACGCCGCTGCCGATGCCGTGCTCAATCTGCGCCTGCGGTTTCATGCCCTGACCCTGCTGACCGAAGAAATGTTGGAACTCGGGTGGAAGCATATTTTGTAGCGAGCCCCCGCCATCCTGGTCCGATTCGTCGGCCTTCGCGCGCGAAGTCACTGAGACGTTCACAACCGCCGGCGTCACGCGGGCCGCCACCGCTTCCACTGCATTGTCCAGCGACACCAGGGACGACACGCTGCTGTCATCCATCGGCGCTGCCGCAACAATGGCTGCGTGCGCAACATTGTGGTTGAACAGGAAGCTGCCTGCGCTCAGCAGTGCCGCCATTGCGGCAACGGGTACTGCCAGCCTTTTCGCCTTTGCTACTAATGAATTAGTTGATACTGTCATGGTTACCTCTCCGTGGGGTTTTAATGTTTCTGGTTACAGTTGGATTACCAGCCAGCCATCGCGCATGGGCGCGGCGCCGGGCTGAGTGTATACGGAACTTGCAGGGAAAACTCTGAGAATCAGCCGCGTCACCGTAATGCGGTTCACAGCCTGCGCTGCCGGCTGAACCTGTGTTGCCGGCTCGCCCTTCGTCTCGGCCGTCGGCCTCGCACTCGTGTCCCTCGCACTCGTGTCAAAATCCGCAGTCAGGCTGTCATTCTTGTTTGCCGGTTGAACCTGCTCCCATGCGGATACCACAATCCATTGCTGTTCCTGAACAAGGGCCGGTCGCCCATTGTCTCCTTCCGCCTTCAGCATGAGGGCGCGTGGTGCCGGTGAGTCCATCCCGGCTGGGTCCATCGCCGCGGTCATCCTGACTGCGGTCATCCCGGCCGCCGGCGATCCCGATGCGCCTCCGGAGTTTAGCCTTCTATCCGCACCTTCTGAGGCAGCCCGCGTCTCAACCGCATGCGCCGTGCCCGTCGAACCACGCAAAACAGAGGCCCGTGCAAAGGAATCCTCATTGGCCATCAAATCGTATGCCTTGGCGTCACCACTGCTAAAGCGAACGGGCGTATAGACGCCCCGCGCAACCCCTGCCGGCACTCCTGCAACTTCACCCGTCAGCGGCAAACTGCGTGTCGGGACAAAAGCAATCATCTGTGGGCAGCGCGCCAACTCTAAGGCGCCCAAGAGCAGACAGCCACTCAGCACGCCCAGCAACGCGCGCGCGCCCAGCGGACTCAACCGCGGCTTGCAGCGCAGAATGCTGTGGACGCGGTCGACCAACTCAGGACGGCGTTGCCACACGCCCAGCGAAAGCGCCTCGGTCCGGCGCTCGAGGCCCCGCTCGGCAAGGCTCGCTAAACAAGCTGCATAGGCCCGCGGCGCATGGGTCAACCGGACCACCCCTTCGTCGCAAGCCATCTCCCGCTCCCGGCAAAGCCGGCGCTCCATCCACACCAATGCCGGATTCAGCGGGAACAACACCAGGCAAAGCTTTTGCAGCAGATTGGTCCAGTCGTCGCCCCGGCGCAGATGTTCCGTCTCGTGCAGCACAATCTGTTCCAGTTCGCCCGCGGTGAGGCTTTTCAACAGCCAATCGGGAATCAGGATGCGCGGCCTCACAAAACCGATCACGCTCGGCCGCTGCAGCCGCGTGGTGGTGCACAACTCAACCGGCCTTCGCCTCCACGACCTCCCCACCGAGGCCAAAAGCGAGCGCGTACTGTCATCCAGCACAACCGGGACCGCCGACTTCCAAAGGCCGCGCAGCCTCGCCATATGAATGGCCAGATCTCCGCCGCGCAACCCCGTGGCAACCAACCAGAGCCCGGCAATCGCAAGGCTCCATCGCGCATCCAGTTGCAGCCAGGGCGTGGTCGAGGGGTCCGATGCGGCGAAGGAAGCGCCTGTCGCCCCGGAACCCAACGACAGAAGGCTCGAACCCAGCGCCAGCAGCGGCAGGCTCACCAGCGTCAGGAAAGCAGCCGACCAAACTTGAAAGCGATTGGCCGCCGCAGTCCGTGGAACCATCCGAAGACAAAGAGCCAGTCCCAGGGCGATCGCCGCGCCTTGCCACAGGGCCGTCAGGGCCACGCTCGCGGCCTCAAGCGAAAGTGCGCGCCAGGCCGCAATCAGCGTGTCCCCGCCCATCGGCATTGCTGTCTCGAAAGAAGCAAGCAAACCCTGCATCCATGCGGCCAGTTGCATCGGCTACACCTCTCCCTCGGCATCGGGCGCCGCATTCCGGATTGCCTCTTTCAGCCGTTCTAACTCTTTCGCAGGAATTTCTTCGTCGCCCAGCAGCGAAAGCAGAAGCCGCTCGCGCGAGTCGCCAAAGAACCGGCTCATCAGGTGTCGAACTTCACTCCGGCTTGCTTCCTGTTCCGCAACGCAGGGCCGATAAACAAACGCCCTGCCCTCCTGCCGGTGTTCCACGTAGCCCTTCTGCTCCAGGATGCGGATCGTGGTCAATACCGAGTTATAGGCCAGGGTTTCACCCTCCGGCATGGCCGCCACAAGGTCGTTCACCGCCGACTCACCACGGCGCCAGAGAATCTTCATCAACCTCAACTCGGCTTCGGTCAGCGTGTTGGACTTCTTTGGCGGCATCCCTATCCCGTTGATTCTATGAGACGGTGGCCAATACAGCGGTTCCACAGTTGCTGTACCCCGATGCGATGAGGCTAAGTGGCTTTTTATCAAGAAAAAGCCACCTCGGATAGCGCCAAAAGGGTCTACAAGTACTGTGGAACCGCTCTAGAACCTCGGCCACTCAATCCTATAGACGCTCAACTAAAGGATTAGTTGCTACTGCTTTGAAAATTTTTCCCGCCTCCTCGTTCCCGCCTCCTCGATCCCGCTCCAACCCCCATCGCTGCGCCGAATTCTCTCTTTCTTCCTTCTCCAAACCGGGGCGCCGTCTTTCAAAGGAAAAACAGCAAAGGTTCCGGCGGCCAGGCGGCCCATCAAACTCTCTTCTCTTGTTCTGTTTCAGAGCCGGCGCGCTGCCCGGCCCGCTGATATGATGGCCCAGAAGCGGGAGGCTGTCTGCGCAGAGCAGGCCAACGCCGTGAAACAGGCGTGAAATAGGCCGCGCAAGAGCCGCGAAAACTCCCCTGCGGCACACAACAAGCGGCACACAAGCATCAGAGGGCGTGCACCATGACAACCGGCCTGCGCAAGGGACTCACCAACTACGGCGACCCCGCTTTCTCGCTCTTCCATCGCAAGGTCTTCATCAAGGCCATGGGCTACTCTGACGATGCCCTCGACCTGCCCATCGTCGGCGTCACCAATACCTATAGCGACTTCAATCCCTGCCACGGCAATGTGCCCGATCTGATCGAAAGCATCAAGCGCGGCATTCTCCTCGCCGGCGCTCTGCCCATGGTGTTTCCCACCATCTCCATCCACGAGAGTTTTGCTTATCCCACCTCCATGTTCCTGCGCAACCTCATGGCGATGGACACCGAAGAGATGATCCGCGCCCAACCGATGGACGCCGTAGTGGTCATCGGTGGTTGCGATAAAACCCTGCCGGCGCAGGTCATGGCCGCGGCCAGCACTGACATTCCCACCGTCGTCGTGCCCACCGGCCCCATGGTGGTGGGCCATCATCGCGGCGCAATCCTCGGCGCCTGTTCGGATTGCCGCCGCCTGTGGGCGGAGTATCGTGCCGGCAAAATCGATGACCATGAAATGCAGAGCATCAGTGGCCGCCTCGCGCCCTCTGTCGGCACCTGCGGCGTCATGGGAACAGCCAGCACCATGGCCTGCATCATCGAAGCCTTGGGGTTGTCTCTGCCCATGAGCGCCACCGCGCCCGCGCCCCATGCCGACCGCCGCCGCATTGCTGAAGCCAGCGGCAAACGCGCCGCCCAGATGGCCATCGCCGCTTCGCCCCGGCCCAGTCAGCTCATTACCGAGGCCTCGGTTCGCAACGCGATGGTTGCGCTGCAGGCCATCGGCGGCTCCACCAACGCGTTGATTCACCTCACCGCCATCGCCGCCCGCGCCGGTGTGCCGTTCGATCTTGATGCCTTCGATCAGCTCGGCCGCAAGGTTCCCGTTCTGCTCAATCTCAAGCCTTCCGGCGCGCATTACATGGAACATTTTCATCATGCCGGCGGCCTTCCCGCACTCCTCGGTGAGCTCGCAGAATTCCTCGATCTCAGCGCCCTCACCGTCTCGGGAGGTACCCTCGGCGACGTTCTTGCCCAGGCCGAAAAAGCGCCGGGGCTCGATGTGATTCGCACCCTTGCCGTGCCCCTCAAGAAGGAAGGCGCCATGGCCATTCTGCGTGGAAATCTGGCGCCCCGCACCGCGGTCATCAAGCAGTCGGCAGCTTCACCGGAACTGATGCGCCACACCGGCCGCGCCGTGGTCTTCGATTCGGTTGAAGATATGATCGAGCGCATCGACCGCCCCGATCTCGATGTCGATGCCGGCGACATTCTGGTCTTGCGCAATGCCGGACCCGTCGGCGCACCCGGCATGCCCGAGGCCGGCTATCTTCCCATCCCCATGAAGCTGGCTCGCCAGGGCGTCCATGACATGGTCCGCATCTCCGATGCGCGCATGAGCGGCACCGCCTTCGGAACCATCGTTCTGCACATCACTCCCGAATCCGCCGTCGGTGGTCCTCTGGCCATCGTCGAGACAGGTGACCGCATCACCCTCGACGTGGATGCGCGCCGCCTTGAGCTGCTGATTGACGATGCGGAGTTAGAGAGTCGCCTTGCGGCTTTTAAGCTTTTGCCGCCTCGCCGCCAAAAGCCTGTGCGCGGCTACGCAAAGCTCTTCGAGGAGTGCGTCTTACAGGCCGACCAGGGCTGTGACTTTGACTTCCTCCTGCGCGAAGGCAAACCTAAGTGACAGCGGCAACTCACTTATGGTTGCCTAACTCAGCGTGTAACCTGTCAGAATCCCTGAACTAACACGAATTGCAGTAACACGACTTGCAGTAACAAGAATTGATAACATCGGCAGTTATTAACTCAGCTAACTCGGCGGGCCAACTAGCACCTCGCCGGCACAAGGGGGCCGCAATGACGAACACAATGGCACGCCGCGCGTTTCTCAAGACCGCTGCAGCGGGCGCGCTTGCGGGCACAGGATTGTCCATCGCTGCGCCCCTTGCTCATGCGGCGCACCTGGAAGATGCCGGCACAGACCTGTCCCGGACACCCAGGCTTCTGGTCGGCTGCTGCGCCTATTCCTACCGCGACGCGCTCACCCACGGCAAAATGACATTGGAAGAATTCATCCTCAAGGCCGTCGAGCTCAAAGTCGACGCCGTCGATATGACCGTCTATTACCTCAAGTCCACCGATCCGGGCTATCTCGAAAATCTCCGCTACCTTGCCTACAGAAGCGCCGTCGCATTTTCAGGGGCAGCCTGCGGTTCCAGCCTGGTGCAAGCCGACGAGACCAGGCGCGCGGACGTCCTTGGCCAGATCAAGGGTTGGATCGATGTGACTGACCGCCTCGGCGCCTCGCATCTCAGAGTTTTTGCCGGCAAGTTGCCTGACGGCGTCACCCTGCGGCAGGCCACCGATTGGGTCGTGGACGGCATGAAAGCCGCCTGCGACTACGCGGAGCCCAAAGGAATCATGCTCGGCCTTGAAGATCACTCCGGCGTATCCCAGGGCGCCGATGTGTGTCTTGAGATCATGCACCGCGTCAACTCGCCCTATGCCGGCATCAATCTCGATATAACTCACTTCATCCCCTCGGCCACGCAGGATCAATATGCGCAGATTGCCGCATGTATCCCCTACGCCACCGTCTCTCACATTCGCGACCACTTTGACGATGGGACGCCCATCGACATGGATCGCGTTTGGAAGATGTACGCTGACGCCGGCCACAAGGGCTACATGTCTCTCGAATATGAAGGCGAGCCGGGTGGTGGCAGCGCTCCGGAAACGGGCATTCCCAGGGGGGTCGCTCAAATCCGGGAGCTATGCCGCAAGTACTCCAGCGTCTAGACGGAAGGTCCGCATCCCTCGGTGCACCTATGCGAGCGCCGTTTGACTTACCATCCTCAAAATCCAATAATCGAAATGGATGGATATCTACGAAGAGATCGTAAAGCTGCGGCGGGAGGGCCACAAGGGAGCCGTGGCCACCATCGTCAATGTGCGCGGGTCCATCCCTTCCTTCAAGAGCGCCAAAATGCTGGTGCGCGATGACGGCACCATTGCCGGCACCATTGGAGGAGGATGTGTTGAGGCTGAGGTGTGGCAGGCCGCGCGCGAAGTCATGGAAAGCGAAAAGCCGCGCTCCCTCACCTTCGATCTCAATCAGGATCCAAAGTACGATACCGGCCTGGTCTGTGGAGGCACGTTGGATATTTTTATTGAGCCCGTGTTGCCGCAGCCCCTGCTCTATATCTTCGGCGCGGGTCACGTCGGTTACGCGCTCTCCAAAGCCGCCGCAACCGCTGGTTTCGAAGTCATTGTGGCCGACGATCGAGAATCCTACGCCAACCCGGAGCGCTTCCCCGAGGCCACGCAGGTCATCGCCGAAGACTTCGATCGTGCGCTGTCCCGTTTCGCGCTCAATGCGTCTTCTTACGTCGTGATCGTTACGCGCGGCCATCGCGACGACATGCGCATTCTGCGCTCGGTGGTCGAAACCAATGCGAAATACATCGGAATGGTCGGCTCAAAGAGAAAAGCGATCACAATTTTTCGCGAACTTACCCGGCAAGGTTTGAAGCCGGAGTTGTTCGATCGCGTGCACTCGCCTGTAGGCCTCGACATTGGCGCCACCACTCCTGAAGAAATTGCCGTCGCCATCCTGGCCGAGCTTATCGCCATTCGTCGCGGAGTGGAGCGGCCGCTGCCTCATATGAGCTGGTTTCTTCAACACCATTCCGCCGCGCAGCCGGCCGAGGACCTTCCAACCAGCGCCTGCTGCGGCGAACCCGGCTCGCTCCCCTGAAGTTACACGCACCTTCTGAGCGCACGCGCGCCTTCTGCTATCGTTTCTTCATGCAGAACTTGTACGGCATGTGCGGCGTCATCCTCGCGGCAGGCGCCTCCTCGCGCATGGGAACCGACAAAGCGCTGCTTCCCTGGCCTCCTGCCGCTTCGGGCCACACCTTGCTCTCCGCCGCCATCGCATCCCTCAAGCCGTTCACGCAGGCCATCGTCGTGGTCGTGGGAAAAAATGCCCGCAACCTCGCCCCGGTGATTGCCGCCAACGGCGCGTTGATGGTGCTGAACCCTGAGCCCGAGCGCGGACAGTTCAGCTCTTTCCAAATCGGTTTGCGCCAGGTTCTCGCTCTCGGGCACAATGCCGCCATCATCACGCTCGTGGATTGTCCCCCTTTAAGTGCGCCTAGCCTCCAGCACTTGCGCGTGTCCTTCGATCGCGCCCTCGCCCTCGGAAAATGGGGCGTAGCGCCTGAGAAGGATGGCAAACACGGCCATCCGCTCCTGGCCGGCCCTCAGCTTATTGAAGCGTTTCTTCAGGCTCCGCTCGCCTCCAATGCAAGAGAGGTCAAGCGCCTCCATGCTCACCTCATCGAATCCATCCCCGTGCCCGACTCTCTTCTTACCGTGGATGTGAACACGCCGGAGGAGTATGCTGCCCTCGCCGCCCAGTCAGCCGCCCAGCCAGCCGCTCGGCCTCATGAGCGTTTGTCCGGGAGTTGATCAAGAACTGCCGCCAGCGCGTCCATCGCCAGGTGGCTGGCATGCTGTGAAGCTGCGGGCAATCCGCCCACCGCAGCCACGAGTTGCTCCCTTTTCAGTTCCCGTGCCGTCTCAATCGTCGCGTCCCGCACTAACTCGGTCAGCGCCGATCCGCAGGCCACCGAGCTGACGCACCCTTTCGCCAGAAAGCGAATCGATGCGATGCGATCGCCTGAAACTTTGATGCTCAGCTTAAGCACATCGCCGCAGGCGGGGTTCTCCAACTGCACCCATGCGTCCGCGTCCTCAACCGATCCCGCGTTGCGCGGATGCTCGAAGTGATCCAGAACCTGGGGCGAATACATCCGGCGTACCTATGCGAGGCTCTTGAAAGTTGCGAGGCTCTTCAAACTTCCCATCAACTCGATGCCGGCGCCTGCGTCGAGGCCAGCGCCTGCGCTTGCCGCAGCTCAAGAATCTCCGTCACCAGAAACAAATCCGCCAGCAACGCGCGCAGATGCATTGATGCGTTCAGATTATCGATCAACTGTGAGCTGATGGCCGGCTGCGCCAGCACCAACTCGATTGCGGCAATGGTGCTTTGCGCATCCCGCCCGAGCACTGCGAAAAAAGCCTGGTACCGCTCAACCGGGGCCAACTGTTCCTGCTTGATTGCCGCCGCGCAGCTCGCCTCCAGGCCCCGCATCGCTTCAACGCCCCGGGCCAGATGCTCGCGCACCTGCTTGCCAGACTGGCTCCCTTCATCGCTGGGCAGTCCCTGCGCCGCATACGAAAGCGTAAACTCGTAGCACGCCTCGATCCTGTCGCATCGTTCCTGAATATCAGTCATCGCCCGCTGCAAGCCCTTTCTGGGGTGGCGATGCCTTTTCAACTGACCATCGCTCGGGATCGTGCTCTTCCAGGTAGAAATCGCGGCTCATCCACCCAAAGATCATTGACTTGGTGATCGGCAGTTTCTCCGGCCGAACTCCAAAGTAAACATGAACCATGATCAGCGCAATCAGACCCACCCCGGCAAGCCCGTGCAAAACATACATCATGCCCCAGGTCATGTCGCTGAACAGGTACGGATTGCGCACCAGGATGCCGGTGTTCACGCGCTTCATCATAAACACGCCGGTCGCGATGACGGCCAGCCCGGCCAGAACAATCACCGCATGATAAAACTTGTTTTCCAGCGGATATTTCGCGAACCGGTCCGGCGGCGGCGCGTCCTTGCCCAGCGCGCGCAGCAATCTCCGCTTCGCATCCCGCATGTCGATCTTGTCCGGCCATATCGACCAGAAATCCAGGAAGAACGATGCGTGAACAATGTGAAAGAGGACCGATGCGGTCAGTACCAGCCCGGCAATCCAGTGGTAAGTCACCCAATCGAACTTGACGCCCACCTTGGGAAGAAACGCGGTAATCAGCAGCGCGAACATCGAGATCGCCATCACCCAGTGAAAGGCTCGCGCCACCAGCGAGTGCCTCGGAACCCGTTCGGGAATCGCAGCCGTCACCGCGGCCGAATCGTTCTTCGCAAACTTTTTCGGCGCGGCAAAAATGCCCACGTAGAGCGCGTGCACCATCATGAAAAGCAGTCCCGCAATCGCGCAAACCCAAATCAGGTACCACGCAATATGGATCGGTACCGACCTTCCCCACGGGTTCAGCGCCCATGTTATCAGGCCCATGTAGCCTCCTCGACGCCGCTGATTGAACGCTTCACCAGGTTTCTCATCAGGGGAATCTTGTATGCGTTGAACTGCAACGGAACCGCGCCCTTCACCGCAAGATTGCCCGCCATTTCGCCTGTGGCCGCATCCGCCGGCTTGCCGCGAACGGCGTCTTCCACCTGCTTCAGGCGCATCGGCTTGGGGGCTACCGCGCTTACCGCGATGCGGATGCGGTCAATGTTGCCGCCTGATAAAACCGTCGCCGAAGCCACGTTCATCAGCGGGAAATCCCACACGTTCCGGTCGCGTACCTTTTCAAAATAAAATCTTGCCCCCGCCCATGCGGCTGGAATGCGAATCGCGGTCAGCAGATCGCCCGGCGCAAGAATGTTCAAGTGCGTGATGTCGAGCTCCGGTCCTACAAAATAGTCTTCCGCATCCACAACCCGTTCGCCTTTGGGCGTCTGGATCACAAACTTCGCGTCCAGGGCAATCAGCGCCGGGGCGGAGTCGGAGGGATGGACGGCGACGCAACGATTGGCGCCGAAGATCGCGTGCTCCCGGTTGCGCCCCACCGGTGTATCCGCATAGCAAATGTTGCCGCCTGCGCGGTAGCACGGCCAGCCGCCACGGTAGTACCAGCAGCGCGCGTCCTGCGAAACATTGCCGCCCAGCGTGCCCTGGTTGCGAATCTGCGGCGATGCCACCAGTTCCACCGCCTGTGAAAGCACTCCATACTGCGTCTTGATCGCCGGGTGATTCGCAATTTCGGTCAGCGTGGTCATGGCGCCGATCTCCACACCGTCGCCCGTCGTGCGAATGCCCTTCAACTCGTCAATGCCGCTCAGGTCCACAAGTACCTTCGGCTTCTTGATCCGGTCTTTCAGCCAGTCGAGACTGTCCATTCCCCCGGCCATCACCCAGGCATCTTCTCCGCCCTGCTGCAGCAGCTTTTGCGCGTCAGCGGCCGTGCTCGGCTGAAGCAGATCAAAAGCCGGCATTACGTCTCGTATCACTGCCATAGCTCTCTCCGTTTACATCCTCATCAGATGTTGGCCATCAGTGGATGTTGCATCGGACGTCCCGCTTCAAGCGACGTCAGAATCGTATCGGCATTCACGGGAGCGCGCTGAAAAATCTCGTCGCCCAGCGCATCTGACAGGGCATTCAGAATCGCCGCGCAGCCGCCGCCGACCGGCGGCTCGCCAATTCCGCGCGCCCCCACCGGCGTCTCGGGATCGGGAATGTCGAGCGCCTCCCATTGCATATCCACGGGCACATCCAGAATCGTTGGAGGCCTGTTCTGGTAGAACCGCTTGGCCACCGCCACGCCGTATTGCGGGTCGTACACCCACTTCTGGCCGATGGCATGGGCAATCCCCAGCGTCGTCCGCCCAAGAATCTGTCCTCCCAGCGCTGCCGGATGCATCACCGTCCCCACATCGGCGTAAGCCAGAAAATCGGTAATGTAATATTTCCCGGTTTCCACATCCACCTCAACCTCGGCGAAGCTGGCCACAAAAGAAAACGTGTTGCCATCGTGCGGGTATTTGTCTTTGGCCGACGCCACCAGCCCCTGCCCCGCAAGCCCCGCAACCGCGGCCTTGGTCTGCTTGTTCACTTCAGGATTAACGTCGTGGCCGTCGTAGATGCCGCCCAGTTTGATGGCGCGCTCGGCCGCCTGCGCAAAACTTAGCCCCGCGCCGCCGCCCTTGCGGAATACCCGCTGGTTGCCCACTTCATAATCTTCCGGCTTGCCGCCCAGCGTCTTCGCCGCAATCTCCTTCAGCCTCATCTTGCATTCATCGGCCACCGCATACGACGCGCGGCTCATCGTGTGCGTCGTGGTGCTGCCGCCTGAAGCGCATGTATAGGGAAAATGCTTCGAGGTGTCGCCCCAAACCACGTCGCAAATCTCCCACGGCACGCCCAGCCGCTCCGCTCCTGCGCGATGCACGTCGATCACCGATTCGGTTCCCAGGTTGCCGATACCGGACTGAAACTGAACCCGGCCCGCGGGCGTAATCACCAGCAGTCCGTCGAATCCCGTGGACCCGCCCACGTAGCAGCTCAGCGATACGCCCACCCCGCGCACCTTCGTGCCCATCTGCTTCGGCTGGCGCGCCGCGCGCTTCTGCCATTGGAACTGCTCCGCCCCGCGGTCCAGTGCCTCTTTCAAAAAACAGCTCGTCGCATGGCCTCGCTTGCCATTCATCACCGGCCCGAACTCCGCCTTGCCTTCCGGGCAATTCACCCGCCGCAGGGCCACCTGGTCCACCCCCAGTTTGCGCGCCGCCTTGGCAAGAATCGGCTCGATGATGGCGATGCCCTGCATCCCTCCCGGCGCGCTTTGTGCGCTCCGCGGCGGCGTATTGGTCATCACCGAAATCGCCCGCTGCCGCATCGCCGGCGGCTGGTACAGCAGTGACACGATCCGCGCCGCCGATGAGCCGTCGCCCTGCGCGTCATAGGAGCCGCTGTTGCACACCGTGAACATGTCGATCGCGGTAATCCGCCCGTCCTTCGCAAAGCCGATCTTCATGCGCCCGTCAAGGCTGGGCCGCGCCCGTCCGATCGCGTGCTCCTCTTCCCGGCTGATGCGCATCATCACCGGCGCATTCAGCTTCTTTGACAGCAGCGCGGGAATGATCATCGTCAGCCCCCCGGTAATCTTGCTCCCAAATCCCCCCCCTGTGTACTCGCTGATGAACACAATCTTGTCCAGATCCAGGTTCATCCACTTCGCGATTGCGGGCCGCGTCTGGAAGGTGCTCTGCGTCCCAGAATGAAGAAACAGCTTGCCGTTCTGCCAGTAAGCCATCGCGGTGCGCGGTTCCAGGCACTGGTGGCTCACGTCGGGAGTAATAAAGGTCTCGTCAAGAATCAACGCTGCATCCTTGAATCCCGCTTCAATGTCGCCATACGACCACGTATCGGGCGCCTGGCCCATGGGCAGCCGGCCCTGGTCATACTCCGCAAAATCCTGCTCTGTCCACTTCACTTCGGTTAGCTGCGGAATCGGCCGGGCCGGTGGTTCCGGACGTACCCACACATTGCCGTCCGCGTGAGGATTCGGCCCGCCCGGCCGCAAGCTTTCCAGTGGATCGATCACAAACGGAAGTTGTTCGAAGTCGATTCTGATCTTCTCGATTGCTTCGGCGCATGTCAGCTCGTCCACCGCGCAGACCGCTAGGATCGGGTCGCCCTGGTAGAGAGGCTCGTCGGTCAGCGCCCGCTCGCCCCACTTGCTGGCCTTGATCACCCGCCCGTTATCATCCATGCTGTCCGCCGGCGCTGGAATATCGTCAGCCGTGAAAATCGCCTTCACCCCGGGAATCGCCAGCGCCTCCTCCATGTCCACATGCTTGATGCGGGCATGCGGCGTGGGGCTCAGCACCAGCCGGCAAAAAAGCATGCCTTCGGCGCGGAAGTCCTCCGCATATTTTGACTTGCCCGTAACCTTGGCCAGCAGATCGTTGGTTGGGTAGTTCTTGCCGATCAGCTTGTAGCCCTTGCCGTACACGCGCTCTGAAGGCTTCAACTTGGTTGCTGCTGGGGGTGCGCTCTCAGGCATCGTCAGGCCCTCCTCATGTACTCTGCGCCAAGCATCATCGAGTCGAGAATCTTGTTGTAGTCCTGGCAACGGCAGAGGTTGCCCGAGATGCCGTGCGCAAGTTCAGTCCGCGTTGGATTCGGATGGGTCTTCAGGAACCCCACCGCCGACATGATGAATCCGGACATGCAAAACGCGCATTGAAAGCCCTGCGCATCCACCACCGCCTGCTGCACGGGATGCAGCTTGCCGTCGGCTGCGGCCAGTCCTTCGATGGTGGTCACCTTCTTGCCGCGCACCGTGTTCGTCAGCACCGAGCAACTGTAGTGCGGCACGTCGTCGAGCAGCACCGTGCAGGCTCCGCACTCCGCCCGGTCGCAGCCCAGCTTGGTCCCCGTAAGACCCAGCTTGTAGCGCAGCGTCCAGGCCAGCGTCTCCTGCTTCATCACGTCCACCCGCCGCTGCATGCCGTTCACATTGATCGTGATCAGCCGTGCGCCGCCGGAATAGCTGTGGCCATGAATCGCCGATGAAATGAAGCGATAGTTCACCGCCGCCACCACGCCGCCGGCCGCGATCACTCCCAGGATGAATTTGCGCCTGGTCACCTTACTGGACGCGCCTTCAGTTGTCCCGGACGTGCCTTCCGTTGTCTTAGGCTCTGGATTCTCTGACATAGACCAATCTCCCATGTCGTTCTTTCGTCTATCGGCAAACGCCATACGCATTGCGGAAAACGGAGAAGTGCAAAGCGCATTGCGGCAAGCGGGGAAGTGCAAAGCACATTGCAGCAAGCGGGGATTGCAATGCTGCCGGTATTCTACCCCCCGGCTGCGGCTTTGTGAAGTTTGCCCGCCCTCAATTCGAGTGCCCGCCCCTCAATTCAAGTGATTGCCCTGCAACTCCCCCACAACTCCATTCAAACCCCGGTTCCGCCCATTCTTTCGATCTCCGTCACTGGTTGACCGCCGCCCTCGGCGCCGCGGTCAGGCCTCGCTCATCTCCCTGCCCTTGGCCTCGCGGCCCAGCAGCGCAAGCCCTGCCAGGGCCACTGCAACCACAACAACAGTGATGGCCAGCACCGCCGGATAGTTGCCCCAGCGCTCGGCCGCCAGCGCCTGCCCCTTGCCGTTCCACGAGGTGATCAGCCCGCCCAACTGGTAGGCCAGGCCGGGCGCTGTGGCCCGCACAGGCGCCGGAGATAGCTCGGTCAGGTAAGCCGGAACCACGCCCCACGCGCCTTGCACCATAAACTGCATCAGCACCGCGCCCACCCCGAGCACGACAGCCGAATGGCCGTACGCATAAAGCGGAATCACTGGAATCGCAAGCAATGCGGCCGTCACAATGGCGCGCTTGCGGCCCCATTTTTCTGAGAGCGCCCCAAACACAAAACCGCCCGCGATCGACCCCAATCCATAAAGAACCCCGATCACCCCGATCGTTTCAGGCCGTAGCCCCGCCTGCACTGAAAGAAAGGTTGGATACACGTCCTGCGTGCCGTGCGAGAAGCTCATGAATGCCGTCATCAGCACCACAAGAAAAAGAAAAGTGGGAAGGAACGCAATCAAATTGCGCGTCGCCCCGGGCACAGCCAATCCACTGGCGGCGCGCGCCCTGCGCTTTCGGGCGCCGGCAAGCCACACCGGCGACTCGGCCACCCGCGCCTGCACGTAAAAAACCAGCAGGGCCGGCGTCGCACCCACGATAAACAATCCCCGCCACCCAATAAGGTGGAACAACAGGGCAAATGCCGCCGAAGCCAGAATCGAGCCCAGCGCATAGCCCTCTTGCAGGATGCCGGAGAAGGCGCCACGGCCCTCTTTGGGCAGCGTCTCGAATGCCAGCGCCGCGCCCACACCCCACTCCCCGCCCATTGCGATGCCAAACAGGGCCCGCAGCACCAGCAGCACGTTCAGTGAGGGCGCGAAGGCGCAGCACAGTTCAATCACCGAGAAGCTGAGAATATTGAACATCAAAACCGGCCGCCGCCCATACCGGTCGGCCAGCATGCCAAACAAAAGCGCCCCCACCGGTCGAAAGGCCTGCGTCATGAACACGGCGCCCAGCACCGCCGAGGGCTGGGTGCCAAACTCGCCCGCAATCGCCTTCACGCAGAAGATCAGCAGAAAGAAGTCTAGGCTATCCAGCGTCCATCCCAGAAAAGCCCCTAGAAATGCGTGCCGCTGCCGGCTGTCGAGCCGCCTGAAGTGCTCAATCACTGACATAGGCGCGAGAATACCAGACCCGCTGGGCCCCGTGAGCTAAAGCCGTGAACTGTCCTTGAATCCGGCGATAGCGGTTTCAGAAGCGCGGTTTCAGGAGTGCTCGACCCGGAGCCATTGCCCTCAACTCGACCCCACCCCAAAGAGCGGCGGCCCGGCACAAAGCACAAGCGGGCATACCGGGCCCGAACCTACCTGGCCCGAACATACCTGGCCTGAACCTGCCTGGCCCGAAACCGCTCCAAGGTTCCGTCGCCGCCGCCTCAGCGTTGTCCCCATCAACCCCAAAAACCTGAATACCAGAAATATTTGTTGCAACAAATACTTTCCTCCCGCGTCTATATATAGGAGCGATTGGCTCCGGACTGGCTTCCTCATTTCCCGTCCCGCACCCCTCTTTGCCGGGTTTTTGCCCGTGTCCCGGCCATCGATTCACTCCACCAACCGCACCGGGAGGATTCTCGTTGATCATGCGTTCCGCAATCCTGACTGGCATTCTGGCGCTGGCGCTTCCCTTCGCCTCCGCTCAAACCTCTACCTGGGTCTCCGACTCCGCCCACAGTGAAGTGGACTTCTCCGTCACCCACCTGACCATCGCCAATGTGCATGGCCGTTTCGGCAAGGTTGCGGCCACGCTGCTCTACGACCAGGCAGACCCGGCCAGGTCGACTGTCAAGACCACCATCGACGTTTCCACGGTCGACACCGGTGAACCCGGCCGCGACACCGACCTCAAAAGTGCGCGTTTCTTCGACACCGCCCAATTTCAGACGGCCTCCTTCGAAAGCACCAGCGTGGCCAGGGACGGCGACGGATTGGCTGTCAGCGGCAACCTCACCCTGCATGGCATTACCAGGCCCGTGGTCTTGAAGGTCGAAGGCCCCACCGGTCCCGTCGAGGGCATGGATCACAAGCAGCACTCCGGCTTTTCTGCCACCACAACCATCAGCCGCTCGGCCTTTGGCATTGGCGCCAACGTACCGCCAACCATCGTCGGCGACGCGATCAAGTTGAGCATCGATCTCGATGTCGCAAAACAGTAACCCCGGAAACGGAGCATACCCGAACCGGACCATAAATCGACCAGAGCATAATTGAAACCTGCATTGGAAGGAACGATCCCGATGGCGGGCCTGAAGCTCGAAATTCTGCAGGAACGCGCCTTTTCCAGCCGCGAGGAAGAGGCGTTCCTCAACCTGATGCGGACTTCCGACCGCCTGCATCGCAGCTTTCACCTCTTGACGCGCGACTGGGGCGTTACCTCCACCCAGTACAACGTGCTGCGCATACTCCGCGGAGCCCATCCGGCGGGACTCACCTGCGCGGCCATCGGGTCCCGCATGATTACCGCCGAGCCCGACATCACCCGCTTGCTGGCCAGGCTCGAGGCGCTCAAACTCATCCGCCGCCACCGCGACATCGAGGACCGGCGCGTCGTATGGACGCACATCACCGAAGCAGGCCTCGAGTTGCTCGAGGCCATGGATCCGGTCACGGATCGTGTGCCCAGACAACTGCTCGGCCATATGAATGAAGCGGATCTCAGCGAGCTGATTCGCCTGCTGGAACTGGCCCGCAAAAGCTGCGAGGATCTCCCCGCGCCTGAGTGCGCTGAAAACCAGCTTGAGCGTTGACCCTTGAGCCTTGACCTTCGAGTTTTGAGCTTTGACTTTTTCCAGGCCGGCGCGCCTGGCCCCAGAGCCTTCAGCTTTAACCTTTTAACGTTAAGCTGTTCCGCGTCTTGTGCGCCCAACCGAGTCGAAGGACCCGCCTTTGGCACTCGGCTTACCCAACCAACTTCTGACTCGCCGCCCTAAGCCCCTGCAACCTTCTTCGCGATCACTTCCTCATCCACGTCCGCCTGAATAATCTTGTTGTGCAGGCAGTAGAGAGCCAATTCAAGACGGTCTGAGACGCCCAGCTTGTCATAGATCTTGCGCAGATAGTTCTTGATCACCTGCTCGGTGGTCGCTAGTTGGAAGGCAATCTCCTTGTTTCGCTTGCCCTGGGTGATGCACGTAATGATCGACATCTCCTTGGGCGACAGGCGAGGCTGATTGCGCGGGTTCACCAGCGCGGAAGCCTGCGAACGGTAAGCCTCAATCACCCAATTCACCGATTGATTGTCGATCCAGGTTTCGCCGGCCGCGATCCTGCGCACGCAGCGCACCAGCAGATCCGGCGAAATCGACCGCGAAATGATGCCCCGCACCCCGCGCCGGTAAAGCTCCACTGTGTGGCTTTCATCTGCGGCCACTGCCTGCACAATCAGCTTTACTTCCGGCGCCGCCCGCAAAATCTCCGGAATCACGTTGGCCGTCCCGGAGAGCAGGCTCCCCTCCAGCAGCACGATATCCGTGGGATACCGTTCGATGGCGGAACGCAGATTATCAAGCGAATCGGCCTGCGCCACCACCCGAAGGTCGTCTTCCAGCGCAAACACCTTGCGAATCCCTACACGATAGATTGCCTGTGAATCCGCAAGAATAATGCGGATCGCCCCGGGCTTGGCCGGTGCGTCAACAATCTCACCATCGGGAGGATCGTCCTCGAAGTCCATAGTCGGCTGCCGCAGCGCCCACTGGTACTCTCATTGCTCCGCGAATCGGTACTCGTCTATTGTGGAGGCGGTGAGGTACTGATGTTGGCTTACTGAGCAGCGTACCACACGTCCCGTGCAATGAACCAGCACATCGTGAGGTGTTCCCAGCACCGACCCCGGCATCCGTAGTGAAAATCGAATATCCAAACCCACTTTCAACTCACGATCCATCGAGAAAAGAACCCCGCTCGCTGACACGTTGCGGGTTAGGGCGGTGAACTCGGATTTCCCGGTCGCGAGAACCGCCGGAAGTGTTAATGGGAACCGGACTGCGCAGCGCACTTCCTGCCGCCCGCCTGAATGCGCAGAAATTCCACGCTCGACGTTGGGATCCGACTTCAATGCCTTCATAGGTAGCACCCGGACTCTTATGGTCTCGATTGCCACTCTAGCGGAGTTTCGGGTTACTACCAACAGCACAATAGTTTTCAGCAAAGTAACTAATCTGCTGGGTTTGCGCCCGATTTTCCCTCAAAAACACATCTCCAGCTCCCAGATTCTCCACCGGAGAATCTGCCTATGTGTCTTAATTTCATACAGTTATAGCAGGCTTGATCCCCGCGCCCCCCCGCCCCCGGCAGCAGGTTCCTCCCACTGGTTACGGTCTCGACAGTGATAATGACTCTCTGGATTCCATGCGCGTGTTTGTTCTTTGAAATCGGCGTGCTCGTCGCCTTCAGCCTGCAAAGAGCAACCAACCCCCATGGAGCCTGCCGGTTACAATCAATCCCCCCACTCAGTACAAAGTTATGCCCCCACCGGTTACAACGTTATGCCACCAGGAGGGAGACTGCCAGGGAGTGTAACTTGATATCATCCACGCCTCGGGCGTGCCGATTTAGCGTCATCCACGCAGTGGCCGTGCGGAAGGCCGCTGCCAGCATGGAATCTCCGGCGGATTCGGCTCGGCCCCGGTGACCGAGCTCACTCGAAACTTCCGGCGCGGGGGTTGGAGGGAGCAGGGGCCTTCAGGCCCCTGAGAGTTGGAGGGAGCAGGGGCCTTCAGGCCCCTGAAAGCTGCAGTTCAATTTGGGGGCCTTTAGGCCCGGCCTCATTTCCCCGCAAAATGTATGGCGTCCAACGGCCCACCCACGGCCGAGCTGAAGGGATACATTTCCGGCATTGAAGCCAGCCCCCGTCTGACCGGATTGTTCTCGATATACGTGACACAATGATTGAACTTCACTTTCGTCATGATTTGCGTCTCATTGAAGCTTCGCATCCATACGTCTTGCTTGCTCTTCAATCGAAAAGAAAAGCCTCCCTTGATAAACCGCGCGTCCTTTCCCCACTGAAATCCTCGCATCTCCCGAACCAGGAACTGCCTCCCGTCCGAGATAGGAGGGGGGAAATGCCTGGATCTCCGTCAGCCTCCGTGCCCATGTCTTCCGAAGAAAGGCAAGCGAGTCAATCAAAGGTAATCGCGCCCTTCCAAAATGCGCCCTTTTGAGGTTTTTGCAAGGCTCTCTCAACGGAAAATGAGGTCGATTCGGGTCCGCCCTGCCGATTCCGACACCGAAGTTACCTCTAATCTCGGTTAACCCAGACAAGGGAAAACCTCCACTGCGCCCTCGAAAGGCGAACAAAAAGCAAATCTAAGGCCCTCCGCAGCCTCCATACACGCAAAATCGCCGAAAATTCGCTCCCACTGAAAAAAATATTCCGCAATGTTACTTTTGTGGTAGCGCACATACCCCTTTTGGGTTACTCTTTGTATGCATACCAGATCGACCCGCAAGGAGTGCTCCACCATGATCTCGAGATCGACTACAATCCGCGCTGCAATCTTGGGCGCAGCAGTGTTCTCCGTGGCTGCGTGTGCGCTGGCGAGCCCGGTCACATTTCCGCCGCTGCCGCCGACCAGGGGACACGTGGACATGGTAGCCAGCCCGGTCACATTCCCGCCGCTGCCGCCGACCAAGGGACGCATGAACATCGCAGCCAGCCCGGTCACATTCCCGCCGTTGCCGCCGACCAAGGGACGCATGAACATCGCAGCCAGCCCGGTCACATTCCCGCCACTGCCGCCGACCAA
>Ga0181529_10000508_pt1 | contig 56452 bp, 38 predicted proteins | sample PEATcosm2014_Bin_36_FD_119763 | JGI IMG/M metagenome (GOLD analysis project Ga0181529, IMG submission 119763) | Peatland microbial communities from MTU Mesocosm Facility, Houghton, MI, USA - PEATcosm2014_Bin10_30_metaG | ecosystem: Environmental > Terrestrial > Soil > Wetlands > Peat | place...
GCGCCTGCTGGAGGCCGAGTACCTGCGCAGCGACCTGCCCAACGGCGCCTCCAACACCCAAAACGACCTGCGCCTTGCCTTCGGCGTGAGCTACCGCATCGGCAAGCGGTGAAGCGGGGGGGGGGAGGAAAAGAGCAAATCAGCTATGAATCAATCAACGGCATGGCGCTTCGCAGTTTGTACAGGAAAAGGGTAGGGCGCGGAGACGCAAAAAACCTTGTACTTATCCGGAAGTCATACGCAAAATCTATGCAGTAATCTATGCTGAAATCAATGCTGGTCGGGGGTTCAAATCCCTCCGCCCCGACCAGTAAATCCTTTTTCTTTCCATTGAGTTGCGGCTCCCCGAGTGGTGCTGATGGGGTCTGCCAGCGCTCCAATTGTGACGTGAAGGTAGGGTTCTACTCTACCCGAGGCTGCGGTGGTACGCACCCCCCCAAGGTAGCGTAGCAACGTCGGAATACTATACCTCCACGACGCCGCAGTATTGGCTTGGAACGGGTTCGCTCGATAGCCAGAACAGCCCGCCGCGGGAAATGATGCGCCGTAACGGACACTGGTGGCCCCAAGGCTTGGCGCCAAATTGCAGGTCTCTCGCCGGAGCCTGGCTGTAGGAGTATCGGGGGTGTCCGCCATCAACTACCCCTTTATATTCTTTACTATATATAGTTCCCACCTACCTCCAGACCTGGCTACCCACCCATCCACCTACCCACCCAGCATCCTCGGCCGCAGTTTGGCAACCGCGGATCACACCCTCACGGCGCCTGGATCGCCTGAACTTTTTCACGCTGCCGAGGCCCCCCGGTTTCCGAAAACGCAGTAATAGAGTTGGTCAGGCGACGGTCTGGCGACTTCCTAGCGGGGTCGGGGTACTGTACTCACATACAGTACCCCAATCAATCTGTGAGCCGCATGCCCCTTTCTGACTATTTCAAATTGTGTGAGGCATTCCGTATGGAATCTCAGAAGTCAGAAGGGAATATCCCTTCCTTAGTTGTACCCGCCCAGAACTTGGTGCCATCTAGCAGCAAGGCGCTCGAACTCGCTTCCTCGCTCATCGACAATGGAGCCGGCGGCGAAGTCACTCGCGATGAAATGGCGACTTTGCCAGTTGACAAGCCTAACAAGACTTAGTTCTTCCGCATTCATCCAACCCTTCACGCCGATGTCAACATTCTCAAGGTGGAGAGCGCGAATGGCACTGAGCGGTATACCGTGCTCCCCTCGATGGTGAAGTCGCTGGATGGTGTTAGCCTTTGCACGCTGTTCTTGGGCGTCCACCGCGACGGCTCGTATTTTCTGTGGCCCGTTAACACCACGTCATCAGATGGCTACTCTCGGTCCGCCCGCCAGATTGCCATCGCAGCGATGAAGCAGTGGTGCCGTCTCGTGTGCAACCGTGCCGCGTCGGAGTACATCAAGCGTGTTGCTCCTAACTGTGAAGATGTCCCGGTGTTTCCGGAAGACAAGACGTTCCCCGAGCTGCTTGCATTGGCATTCGGTGAGGGGCACATCATCGACTCCCATGAACACCCCATCGTGAAGGAGATGTGGCTTCAGTGAGCCCCCCTCTTTCCTCCTTAACCACTTCCGCGAGGTTGTACTCGTTGACACCGAGTTCCGACCTCGCGGAGACGGGACGCAAGAAGTTCGTTGCGTCTGCGCGCTCGAACTAGCAAGCGGACGGGAGCATCGGCTTTGGTGCGATGCTCCTGCGCCGTGTCCATACCCGGTCGATCCCGACAGCCTCTTCGTCGCCCACTATGCATCAGCGGAGATCTTGAGTCACGATTCACTGGGCTGGGACCGGCCAGAAAACGTCTTGGACACATGTGTCGAGTTCTCAGCACTAACTGCCGGCCAGCGGCGCCCGGATCAAGGCCGCGGCCTTTCGGCGGCGCTAACGTATCTTTCCCTGCCACACATCGACCAGGAGGAAAAAGACGAAATGCGGGCCCTCGCTTGCTGGACAAGCGCAACATCGAATTCGCGCCAGCCGAGCGTAGCGCGCTTATCAACTACTGCTGGTCAGATGTGGCCGGTGTAGCCGCACTACTTGATCGTCTGGAGGTTTACTTATGCAAATAGCACCGAGGACGCTCCGTGCCGCTCTCCTGCGCGGCGAATACATGAAGGCGGAAGCCAGTTTCAAGTTCGCGCCCTTGGACGTGCCGACACTCCGGCTGATTCAGAACAATTGGGATCGAGTCCGTTTGCGCCTGGCCGGAGAGGAGATGTCTGAGTACGACATCTTCGACGGTCTGCACTTCAGCCATGCGAACTTCGAGAGGTTTCTCCAGAACGGAGGACTCGATGGTATCTGGCCGCACACCGAGAAGTCCCACGCCCGCTCACTTAAGAAAGAGACCTGGGAGACAATGTGTGGGCTCAATCCAGGCCTGGAACGGCTGCGCCAGCTATTCAAGACCGTAACGATGCCGAGGTTCAATATCGCATGCGACCCGGACGGGCGCAACCGTGTCCTCCTAGGCGCATTCGGCGCTATCACGTCGCGTAACACGCCTGGGCACGATGATCGTGGGGTGTTCATCTTCAATCCTGCTAAGTGGGTGCGCTCTCTCATCAAACCCGCGGAGGGCTGGTCGGTCGCCTATATCGACTGGGGCGCCCAGGAGGACGGCATCAGTGCAATCCTGAGCGGGGATAAGAACATGCTCCGTTCCTACGAATCGGGTGACCCCTATATGGAGTTGTGCATTCTCGCCGGTGCGGCGCCGGCCGGAGCGACCAAGAAGACGCATCCGGCAGAGCGCAAGCTTTATAAGAGTGCAAAACTTGCCATCGGCTACGGACAAACCGTTTGGGGGTTTGTCGGAAAGACGATGGTCAGCCGCCCTGTCGCCGAGCGCGTCTTCCGTGACTATACTCGATTCTGTTCGCGTTATCTGGACTGGCGCGAGAAGCAGGTTGACGCCTACGGCATCAGCCTCCAGCTTTCAACGAAGCTGGGCTGGACTCTTCACAAGGGAGTGCGCGTCAAGCCCAATACGCCCCTCAACTTCACGGCGCAGGCGACAGGGGCCGAAATGCTCCGCATTGCCGTCATGGAGATGATGAGCCGCGGCGTCCAAGTGTGTTGCCCGATCCACGATGCCGTGCTCATCCAGGCGCCGGTAGAGAACATTGACTCGGCAGTTAATGAGGCCCGCGCCTCGATGGACGCCGCCTCGGCCTTGCTTCTCGACGGCTAGGTACTTCGGAGTGCGTCTAGCGTTTTTCGCTACCCGGATCGGTTCGTCGATGAGGACGGTGCCGATACCTGGGGCAAAGTGTCGGCCATCGTAGAGACACTCAAACAGTCCGGGATCGCGGCGACCTAATGTGAGACTGGCCCTTTGACCTCGCTTCTAAGGGCCACTCGACACGTCGGTCAATGAATTTGAACTTCAAAATTCTTCTGTGTAGCAGTTCATGCTCACGGCGCGCAATTCAGATTGAGGTTCAACATGAAAGACATAAACGCCATCCCCCCATCCTTCTCCAATCCCGACGGTCTCAACCCGTTCCCAACCACGGTGACTGATGAGTACCTCTCCGGCCAGATTGTCTTCCTCTGGCAGGCGAGGGAACACTCAAAATATCTGATGAACATCAACAAGGACGACATGTTGAAGTCTGACGAGGTGCTTGGTGAGCTGTTCTGCAGGCAAAAGCGAAAACTGTGCCGCCTTGGTCGCCGCGGCGGCTGGCACGAATGGCTCCGGCAGAACCGTATCTCTCGCTCAGTCGCAGATAGGCTTGCGCTGGAATTCGCGGAGTATCACGGCTTCGTGGATGAACTGGAACACAGGACAACTGCAGACCCAATCGAAGGTCACATCTGCCAGCGAGCGCACAGAACCGCTGAACGCCTCACCAAGTTCTTGGTCTCACCGCGCTCCCGAATGACTTTCGTTCAGGTACTAGCCGACCTGTTCGGTCTGCAGGTCGATTGGGAAGTCGGGGCAGTGCGGCTGAGCATCCCGGCGCCGGAGGACGAGCAGAAGTGGACGCATGTGGTCGTGCCAAGCGTGATGGTAATCGGGGCGGATGGCGTTGCGGCGCCCGTCAATTATGAACTACGGGATGATGGTGGAGTAGATTCGCCACTCCAGCACCCACTGTAACTTCGCGCCCATGGTCGCACGGGAAAGTGAGAAAGGGAATGCCGCATGATTACACCTGAGCAAGAAGCTGACCTGAGACTGTTCATCAAGGGTATCGAGGCTCATTTTCAACCTGATGATGAGTTCCTGCGGGACTCTGTCCAAGAGATTGCCGCCTATGAGTTGGAGGGCGCGCTGGAGCAACAGCGTGATAAAGCCGTAGCCGTTTATTACCATCGGCTGCGGATGAAGCCCGTGTGGGAACAAATCAACCAGTAGGCTTTCACGCCGGTCACTCTGTTCATGACTGGCACCAGTGATGTTTAGCTTACGGGGTAAATTACCGTGCTCTTTGACCTGGTGCGGGGCTCCCCTGCACTCACGGCCCGTGAGCCTCTACCATACCCGCCAGCGGTCGGGGCTGCACGTCCCCGAAGGGGCGCTAACCTCCCTTGCGAGGTTTAGGCCCCGAACTCCGCCGGCGCTTCCTCCCTGCCTTCTCCTTCGCCGCTTTTGTCCTGCCGTCCACACCGCCACGGTTCCACAAAGTAGACCGGCATGATTTGCGTGGGCACAGGGGCGGGTCTTCGACCTGCGGCAACCAGCAATGGCCACAGATGTCACAGACACAGACCTTCATCGTCTTCCAGCCCATGGCTTCCAATTATAGCGTTCTGACCTTAGGTCAGAACGTACTTTTTATTTTGGGCGTATCCGTCTATAATTTGACCTGAGGTCAGAATGCACATGTGCCAAGACTTGAACAGAGCCTCACTTGAGAAACCCAGCCTCGACCTCGACGTAGTGGTCAAAGAATGGGTTGAGGCATTCGAGGGGCATCAACGGTACCTGGCTGCAACGGAAGAGTTGTTCCGAGCGTTCGCGAGTGGCTGGCAGGGACCTCGGCGTGGACTCCTCGAAGCCTTCAGCGCGTACCGGGATGCACTAGCTAGAGAAGCGTCGCTTGACCACCTTGAAGTGCGTGCTGCCTTCCCAACCGGCAAATCAGATGACCAGCGCAACTCCTGAAACTGAGGTTATTGATGGTACTGTTCAAGCGAGGGAACCTCTACTGGAGCGATTTCAGTGTATCGGGCAGGCGTTATCGCGTCCCGCTCAAGACCTCGAACAAGCGTGAGGCTGGCAATCTGGAGAAAGCAAGGATAGCAGAGGCTCAGGGAAGCGGAGGTCTTCAACCGTCCACCGCATCCCGATTGAGTTTTGCCGCGGCCAAGGAGCCGTACCTATCGCGACGGGCAACAGAGGTGTCCGCGTCCACGATGAAGCTTGAACGCTACGCACTCGGCCAACTTTCGAAGCACTTCGATTCAATCTCAATCGGGTCACTGACGAGTGGACACATTGTCGCGTACGTCTCGGCACGCAAGGCGGACGGAGTTGGCAACCGGAGCATCAACATTGAGATTGGCGCCCTCCGAAGGCTAATGAAGCAGTTTCGACTGTGGGGGCGAATTGGGGACGATTACAAGCCGCTGCGTGAGCCGAAGGACATTGGGAGAGCGCTAGCCCCCGAACAGGAACTTGCCCTCTTCACCGCTGCCAGCAGCCGCCCGGAGTGGGCAGTTGCATTTTGTGCCGCCCTGGTTACAACGAACACGACTGCTTCAGGGTGCGAACTCAGGAATCTGAAGTTGCAGGACATCGACCTTGTAACCAAGATGCTCAATGTTCGGGTTGGCAAGAACAGGTTCCGAGTCCGCGCAATCCCACTCAACCGTACAGCAGCATGGGCGATTGAACGTTTGCTGCACCGTGCCCATCAACTCGGGGCATCTGAACCTGAGCACTACCTCATCCCCCGGCGCATTTCGGGGAAGACTTACGACCCAACCCAGCCACCCAGCCCGTGGGCTTGGCGGACGGCTTGGCGGAAGCTGACGGAAGCTGCTGGTTTGCAACGGTTGCGGCTCCACGACCTGCGCCACCACGCCATAACCAAGTTGGCTGAGTCGAACACTGTCAGCGAGGAGACCATCATGGCTATCGCTGGACACGTCAGCCGGGAGATGCTCCAGCACTACTCACATATCCGGCAGGAAGCCCGCCGAAAAGCGGTCGCCGCACTGGACAATGACACAATTACGTCACAATTGGAGCGCTGGCAGACCCCATCAGCACCACTCGGGGAGCCGCAACTCAATGGAAAGAAAAAGGATTTACTGGTCGGGGCGGAGGGATTCGAACCCCCGACCCTCTGCTCCCAAAGCAGATGCGCTACCAGGCTGCGCTACGCCCCGACTCTGCCTTGATTGTATCGCGAATGGGTTTGCAGCCGGAACGGCCGCGGCAGTCTGCAATTGGATCAAGCCGACCCGCCCCTCGTCCGCGAGTCCACGGGATTCGCCAGCGCCGCCGGACCAAAGAACCTGATTCGATGCTACAATCAATTGATAGATGGCGGCAGTAGTTCAGTGGCAGAACGCCTGACTGTGGCTCAGGATGTCGCGGGTTCGATCCCCGCCCGCCGCCCCAAACTTTCACGGACCGTACAGGCCGCAAGCCCTTGTCCCCGACATCCCGTGACCTTGAAAATTCCTGACAATGCAGTAGTTGACGAAGCCGCCCACGGAGTGCCCGGGTGGCTGACGCAGTTTGTGCCGCGCCGCGGTCTGGCCAACGCCCACCTGCAAACCATTGTGGGAAATTTCCTTCCCCGGCCTGCCTTTCGGCTGGTCGCCGACGCGGAGACGGTTGAAGTGGATCCGGCCAACGGCAGCCGCGTACTTTGCCACTGCCACTGGCAGCCGCAAGCAGAGCGCACTCTGCGGCTGACTGTGCTGTTGGTTCACGGCCTGGAAGGCTCCTCGGACTCCCGCTATATGCAGGGCATCGCGGCGCGTGCATGGGAGGCCGGCTGCAATGTGATCCGCATGAATATGCGCACCTGCGGCGGCACGGAGACGCTGACGCCCACGCTCTATCACTCCGGCCTCTCGGGCGATGTGGGCGCGGTGGTGCGTCACTTTGCCCAGCGCTTCGGCTTGTCGCGGGTGGCGCTTGTCGGTTACTCGATGGGCGGCAACATGGTGCTGAAGCTGGCCGGCGAGTGGGGCCGCACGGCACCGCTGGTGGCCGTGGCTGCGGTCTGTCCGGCCATTGATCTGGCCGTCGGCGCCGACGCCCTGCATGAGCCGCGCAACCGCGCCTACGAGTATAAGTTTCTGCGCGGCCTGCTGGAGCGCTACCGGCGCAAGGCACAGCTTTTTCCCGGCATTTATGCGCCGCTTGAAGCCATCGGGGCGGTGCGCTCCATTCGCCAGTTTGACGATAAAATTCTGGCTCGCTACTGGGATTTCCGCGACGCTGACGACTACTACTTCCGCGCCGCCAGCGCCCGCGTGGTGGACCGGATTGCCATTCCCACGCTGATTCTGCGCGCTGCCGACGATCCCTTCATTCGCCTGCTGCCGGCAACGCGTGCCAAGCTGCTCGCCAACCCCAGCGTGACCCTGGTCGAAACGCGCCACGGCGGCCACTGCGGCTTTCTCTCCCGCGACGCGGGCAACGAAATTCACTGGGCGGAGGCTACGGTTATGCGCTATCTTCTGGCAGAGACAGGCGGGCCGAGTGGAAGCTGACTGGGAGTTTGAGCTTGGTCCTGACGAGGCGGGTCTAGCAGCGCCGGTCATCGACGCCTGCTGGCAGGGCTTTGTCGATCTGCGCCGTTCGCCGGAGCGCGTGCGCGCGTTGCCGGAGGCTGCGCAACTTCCCGCATTAGCTGAGGCGCTGATCAGGCTGAATGGCTCCGGCTCACTGGTGTGGACCGCCAAATGCGATTACTGGCCGCACCTCGACTCTTCGGAATTCGACGCCGATGAACTCGCCGCGCCGCCCGGTTGCGCCACCCATGCCACGGGTTGCTACATCGACCTGCTGCCCAGCAACCGCCAGCAATGGGCGCAGCCGGAGCAGGCCGAGAAGGCCTGCAACCGCTGGTGCGGCCTGCTGCGCGCCGCGCCGCTCACCTGCTGCCGCGTGGACCTCGTCATTCGCCGCGCTTTGCTGACCCCGGAGCAGAGGGAGTTGGGAATCACCGCCTACCTGACCTCCTGCGGTCCCTCCGCAGCGGAGGCCGTGCAGAGGCTGGAGGCCGCGCTGGCGGCATTCACGGATGCCATAGCGTCGGCTGCCCATCGACGTTAGAATGAGAAGGCGTGGGCGAGTAGCTCAATTGGATAGAGCACCGGCCTTCTAAGCCGGGGGTTTCGGGTTCGATTCCCGACTCGCCTACCACTCAATCGATAACTCCATCACATCAGCAAACGGCATTCTCATGAATCACGCGCTTGTAGTAGTTGGCGCTGAGCTTGGGCGTCCGCTTTTGCGTGGCGAAATCGACATAGATGATGCCGAAGCGCTTTTCATATCCGTCCGCCCACTCAAAGTTATCCAGAATGCTCCACAGGAAGTAGCCCTTGACCGGCACTCCATCGGCGACGGCACGCCGCAGTTGGGTAAGATAGTTGCGCAGAAACATGACGCGATCGGTGTCATAGACCGCGCCGTCGGGCGCAAGAGTGTCGGACGACGATGCGCCATTCTCGGTGATATACATCTCGCGCACCTTCCACAACTCGCTGACCAGTTTCGGACCCCAATAAAGAGCCTCCGGGCCGATCGTGAGCCACGGACTCAGCATATGCGGATAGGAAGCCGGAGGAGGCACCACCGCATAGCCCTTCTCCGAATCATCGGCACGAACGAATGTAGGCTGATAGATATTGATGCCGACAAAGTCCATCGGGCTGCCGATGATCTGCATCTCCTCGGCGGTAAACTTTGGCGCGTTGGCTCCCAAGCGCTTCAGATACTGCTCCGTATATCGCCCTTCCTGCACCACGGTAAGGAACATAGCGTTCTCTTCCCGCATGGCTTTGCGGGCGGCCTCGATATGCTCGCTGGATTCGATCACGGGCGTCGTCGCGGCAATGTTGTCGGCGATTCCGACTTTAATGCCCTGCGCCGCATGATCGCGAATGGCGCGGATCGCCAAACCGTGCGCCAGCACGACATAATGATTCAACTGCGCCACCCGTCCGGCATCCAGCTTGAGGCCGGGAGCGTGCGTCCCCAGGGTATAGCCAAGTTCGACGAAGGTGCGCATCTCATTCATGGTCATGAAGTGCTTGACCTTGTCCGAGAGCTTTTCGGCGGTATATCCGGCGTAATCCGCAAAGGCATTGGCCGTGTCGCGGTTCTCCCAGCCGCCCTTGTCCTGAAGGCTCTGGGGAAGATCCCAGTGATAGAGGGTGCAAAAGGGTTGAATGCCGGCCTCCAGCAAGGCATCGGTCATGCGCTGATAAAAATCCATGCCTTGCGGATTGGGCGCGCCGGTTCCGTTGGGAAAGACGCGCGGCCAGGAGACAGAGAAGCGAAAGGTCTTGAGGCCAAGCTCCTTCATGAGTTGGATATCTTGCTTGTAGAGATGAAAGAAATTGTCGGCAGTATCGCCTGTGTCGCCATTATGGGTGTTGCCTGCGGCGTGCGAGAAGGTATCCCAGATGGAGATACCTCTGCCGGCTTCGCGCACCGCGCCTTCCACCTGATAGGAGGCGGTCGCCGAACCCCAGAGAAAGCCCTGAGGAAAGGAGAACGCGGATTTGCCGGTCACCGGCGTGGAGGCCGAAGTACTGGCGGCGGCGAATTCAACACCCGGCAAGGCAACGGCTGCGGCGGATCCCGCTAATATGCGGGTAAAAGTGCGTCGTGAAAAATTGTTCAGCATAAAACTCCCGGCGGACTCGGAATTTTAACCATCGTGTCAATGAAAAGATGAATGAAGACGAAATTGCCGGTCCGGCCGTGTTGCTGATGCCGGACCGGCAATTTGTGGTGCGTTACAGTTTGAAGCTGTCGGCTAGAACTTCAGCTTGAGCGCAAACTGCAGTTGACGCGGCACATAGTTCGGGTCCGTCGAACTGATCTGAGCGAAGCTGCCGTTGCCCAGACGTGTTCCCGGACCGCTGTTGACGTTGTTCGGCATATAGAAGTTCGGCGTGTTGGTAATGTTAAATGCCTCTGCGCGGAACTGCACCTTCAACTTCTCGGTAACCGGGAAGTCCTTGAACAGAGAGAAGTCGATATGGCGGAAGTGCGGTCCATAGATCGAGTTGCGATGCGTGGTGCCGACTGTGCCAATCGTCTGTGCCTGGAAGGCGCAGGGGTTGAACCAAGCAGCATTGGTATGGACCTTGCTTGGCGCACTGCAGCCCGCGTTCCCCGAAACTGCTCCGGCAACAAGGGGATTCGCAAGTTGGTTGGGGCGATCGGGACCGCCGTTGATGAGCGGGCTGGCATAGTTGCTATAGCCAGCGTTGTTAGTGACCGAGAAATTTTTGCCGCTCTGCCATGCAACGATGGAGTTGATCTGCCAGCCGCCGAGCACGATCTTCTCTGCACCCTTGAAGTTCTTGAAGGGCAGCTCGTAGTTGAGCGAAAGAGCAAAGCGGTTGCGGATGTCGTTTTCCGCATTGCCGTAATCAATCGCGCGGATTTGGTTCGGGTTGGCGTTGCTCCATCCCTGCATTCCCTCTTCAGAGAAGCCGGTGACATCGCTCAACGCATGTCCCCATGTGTAGTTGGCGTCAAAGGCAAGGCCCTTGGCGAAGCGGCGCTGGAAGGAGCTTTGCAGACCGTTATAGTTGGAGATGCCTTCGCTCGCCAGCCAGTTCACGGAGCCGAGGTTCGGCAGCAGTGTGCCCAGCGGACGAGGAGCGTTGGCGTTGGCAAAGACCTGGGCCGGGGTGGGCACGTTGATGTCGTTGATGGTTTCAGCCTCATGCTGGCCTCTGTTGCCAACATAGCCGACGGTGAGAACGTTGGGGCCAAACTGCTTTTCGATCTGCAGGTTGAACTGCTGGATCATGGCCGGACGGAATTTGGGATCTTCCGCAACGAGCGAAAGAGCCGCGCTGTTGATAGTCTGCGCTACGGGAGTAGGAAATCCGTTATCGAAGACGGTTTGATACGCGGCGGATACTGTGCAAGCTGCGGTGTGAGTACCAGCGCCCACTGCGAGATAGGTCTGAATGGTCTGCGCCATTGTGGATTCGCAATTGGGCTTGTAGACCGAGGTGAAGGGAGCATTCTTCAGGTCGGCATTGGAGGTGTAGTTGCCGGGGAAGTAGCTGAGTCCATATCCGCCGCGCACCACCAGGGTGGGTTGAACGGAGTAGGAGAAGCCGATACGCGGCGCAAAGTTGGTGTGGATGGTCTGTAGACCAGCCGTAGCTGAAACTCCGTTGACGCCCGCAACCTGCAGAGCAGAACCTACGGTTGCGATTGTGGAGGCAAGCGCCTGGGTGTAGTTGAAGTTCGAGAGGCGGTTACGCGCTTCCGTAAACGGCGCGTAGACGTCGTAACGAATGCCGTAGGTTACGGTCAGTTTTGGGTTGACCTTCCAGTTGTCCTGGGCAAAGAAGCTGGGTTCCCAGGCGCGATAGTCCGGCGTGAGCAGGTCAAGGTTGAAATCGGATTCATACATGGCTCCGACCAGTGTTGAGGCAAGGGCATCATTTAGGTTAGTGCCCGCATTAGCCGACAGGGAGTCCGACGGCAGGCCGAAGCTATACTCGCCGAAGGGATACGCGCTCTGCACATTCCGCGCCTGACGGCGGATCAGGCTCGCGCCGAACTTCAGGGAGTGGCTCTTGACCGCATAGCTGACATTGGCGGCGTACTGGAAGGTGCCGTCGATGTCCTGCAAGGGAACATAAGCTCCATCGCCGATATCGTTCAGGCCGTTAATCGAAGTGGGTGAAAGGGCCGTGGTCAGGAGGCCATTGGCCGGGAAGCCCACCGTGGTGTCGGCATTGTTGTTGTAGTTCAGCGGCTGAGAGAAGTTGTTGATGCGTGTGTAGCCCGCCAGCAGATCCACAACCAGGTTCTGCGAGAAGGTGTGCGTGTAGCCGAGAGCAATCTGCTGCGCGCCATCGATGGCCGGACCCGCAAAGTTCCAGCGTCCGCCGCCGGGGATGATTGACTTCAAGGCTGCCGGCGCATTGGGGTTCGCACCTGCCGGAATTTGCGCCGGCGTGAGGGTGTTGACCTTGTTGTAGTTGTAACGGCCAAAGAAGTGGTTGCTCTGGTTGAAGGCGTGGTCAAGGCGCATATCGTAAATGTTGGTGAACTGCGTCTTGTTGGGGCTGATCGTGTAGTTGCTGCCAACCTGCCCTACCGTGCCGACGTTGGGTGCCGGGAAGAGTTGCAGCATCTTGAGAGCAACTGGATCAACCGCTCTCGGCACACCGAGCGGTGCCGTGCCATTGCCCAGCAGAATCAGCGTATTCGGTGTCAAGCCGCTTTGGCTGTTGATGGCGTTATACTCGGCGATGGTAGGAACGCTGGAGGTATAGGTTTGGCCGCTTACCTGGCGGAAGCCTTCGTAATCGGCAAAGAAGAAGGTCTTGTCGCGAACGATGGGGCCGCTGATGCTGCCGCCGAACTGGTTCTGGCGCAACTCGGGAGCCGGACCTGTGGTCTGGAAGGTGTTCCGGGCGTCGAACTTGTCGTTACGGAAGAACTCGTACGCCGTCCCATGGAAGTTATTGCCACCCGACTTGGTGATGATGTTGATGACACCGCCAGCCGTGCGCCCTGCCTCGGGAGCATAGCTGTTGGTCTGAACCGAAATCTCCTGAATGCCTTCCACGGAAGGCTTGACGCCAATGGTACCGATGATGCGCTCATTGTCGTCGACGCCGTCAACAATATAGTTGTTCAGAGTATCGTCCTGGCCGTTCACGGAAAATCCGTTGGTCGAGCGGCGGTCGTCCGGGCGTCCGCCACTGGTGAGGCCGTTGCCGGGGCCTTCGTTGGCGCCGGGAACAAGCTGAACCAGTTGCACAAAGTTGCGTCCGTTCAGCGGCAAATCCTGCACGGCCATATCCGTGACGGTCGAACTGACGGTCGCGTTATCGGCCTGGAGCAGAGGCGTCGTGGCTTCCACGACCACCGTCTCCGTGGCGCCGCCGGCTACCAGATGGAAGTCTGCGCGGGCGCGATCACCGGCCTCCACGGCCACCGTGGTGGTCGAGGTCTTGAAGCCGGCCTTCTTCGCTGTTACCGTGTAATGGCCGACGGGAAGCAGGGAGAATTGGAAATCACCGCTATCACTGGTGACGGCAGAGCGCTGATCGTGGGTGTCAATGTTGACCAGAGCAACAGATGCCTTGGATACCAATGCACCGGTAGCGTCGGTTACGGTGCCGACGATGTCGGCGGTAGACAACTGGGCGAGCGCTCCTCTGCAACTGAAGGCCAGTAGCGCCAGCAGAACGATCAGTCGTCCCGCCAACTGGTAGTGGCTCTTGCCCTGGCCTGAGCAATTTGTGTACTGCTGCATTTCCTTATTCATGTTTCCTCCTGCCTGAAAGTCGTTTAGCCTCTGGATGATAGATGGGCCTTCCCCATTCGGTTGGCAACACTCAAAGGCCGACTTCAAGCTCAGTGTGCATAGTAGGGAACACTTTTTACGCTTGTATAGGGTTCATCTGGTATCTCACTGTAGGTTAAGAGCCATTTATGTGGAAATGCTCATGTTATCCGGGATGTTAAGAGCCTGTTAAAGATTGTATTGTCAGATGTTAAGAGGCTGGGCTATGCTTAGTAGCGGCTTTGGAGGAGGCTTTCCATGAATTCCGAGGATTCCAGAAACGCTGGTTGGACTCCTGTAACGGAGGAGGAAAAGGAGCTGGTTCGGCGCCAGATGAACAGGCTGCTGGAGACCAGCCATTTCAATAACAGCCGGCGCTATCCCCTTTTATTCCGTTTCATCGTGGAAGAAACCCTCGAAGGGCGGGGCGAATTTCTGAAGGAGCGATTGTTGGGTGTGCGCGTCTTTGAGCGACCCGCGGATTACGATACCGCGGCAGACCCCGTGGTGCGCGTCACCATCGCCGAAATCCGCAAGCGTATCGCGCAGTATTATCACGAGGAAGCCCACGACTCGGAGATGCGTATCGAGCTGCTGTCGGGCCACTACGTCCCCCAATTCCGCCCCAGCAAAGAAGCCAGCTCCAATCCGCGTCACGCCTCAGCGCGGGATCTGCCTGGAGAGAACGAGCAAACGGCCGTGCTTCACGCGCCCCAGCAGCCGGCGGACGGATCGTCACCTTTATCGCACCACCAGCTCTGGATCTCCTATCCGGTCAGGTATATCCTCAGCACCTTGGCCGTACTGTTGGTTGTGATGGGAGCTGGGTATTTGTGGAGTTGGCTCCGTCCAACCGCTCTCGATGAACTTTGGGGACCTTTTCTTGCCAATCGCCGCACGGTCATGTTTTGCCTGCCCGTAGGATCCAACTCCGGTGTAAAGATAGGAACCGCAGCGGGGATTCTCATTCCCGACCAGGATTCCACGCCCGATCACGCCAACGCGCCGGCGTCGCCTGCCCCTGAACCCGAATCCCCTCTCGCTTCCACCTTTCTCGCCTACGAGATTCTGAGAGAAAATGTCGTCTTTTCCGATACCCTGGCAACCCTCCGCCTCTCCAATTACTTTGCCGCGCACAACCGCGATTCCACCCTCCGCCCCAATATGGTCGCCACCCTCGACGATATGCGCCAGGGTCCGGTCGTTTTGATCGGCGGACTGGACAACCAGTGGACCCTGCGCGCGCTGGCTCCGCTGCGATTCCGCTTCGCCGGCACGGATAAGGAACGATACTGGATTATCGATACCAAGAATCCCGCGATGAAAGATTGGGGGCTCGACCTGCAGGTTCCCCTCACAGCTGTCACGCGTGATTACGCCATCATCGCCCGTATCCACGATGAATCCACCGGTCAGGTGGAGATGATCGTGGCCGGAATCGGCATGAGCGGAACGGCGGCTGCGGGCGAGTTTCTCGTTGATCACCGCCAGATCGAAGAACTGCGCCGACGGGTCGGTCCCGGCTTCCATGACCATGACTTTGAAGCCGTGCTGTGTACGGATGTCGTCAACGGTATCGCTGGCTCGCCCAGGATTCTGAGCGTGGAAGTCTGGTAACCGGACGTTCCGGACTTCCCCATAAAATAGCGCGAATCGCTGATTCCTTCGATCAACCGGTAGAATCGACTCTGTATGAGATCGAACCCTCACAACCCTGCCGCCGAAGCTGCCCTCGACGGTAGCCGCTTTCTCCGCGCCTGCCTGCGCCAGCCCGTGGACCGTACGCCCGTCTGGTTTCTCCGTCAGGCCGGCCGCTATATGCAGGAGTACCGCGACGTTCGCAAGCACCACACCCTCGTCGAAATCTGCAAGCAGCCGGAGTTGGCCGCCGAGGTCACCATCACCGCAGCGGAAAAGCTCGGCGTCGACGCCGCCATCATCTTTGCCGACCTGCTGCTGCCGCTGGAGCCGATGGGCCTCGACTTCGACTTCCAGGCCGGCGAGGGTCCGGTCGTCCATCATCCCGTCCGCACCGCCGACGACGTGCGCGCCCTCCGCACCGATCGCGCCGCCGACCTCGCCTACGTCGCCCGCGCCATCGAGAAAGTTGCCGCGCACTTCCGCAACCGCCTCGGCATCATCGGCTTCTGCGGCGCGCCCTACACGCTGGCCAGCTACATGATTGAAGGCGGCGGCTCGCGCAATTACATCCACACCAAACAGATGATGTACTCCGACCCCACATCCTGGCGCTTGCTCCTCGACAAGATCATCACGGTCCTCGAAGAGTACTGCCGCCTGCAGGTCGAGGCCGGTGCGGACGTTATCCAAATCTTCGACAGTTGGGTTGGCTCGCTCGCGCTGGCCGATTATCGCGACTACGCCTTTGAGGCCTCTGAGCGGCTCGTCCGCGCCGTTCAGCAGATGGGCGTGCCGGTGATTTATTTTGGCGTCGAGACGGCGGGCCTGCTGGCGCAGATGGCCGCCACCGGCGCGGATGTGATCGGCCTCGACTGGCGGCAGCCCCTCGATGAAGGCTGGCGCGCCGTCGGCCCCGGACACGCCGTCCAAGGCAACCTCGATCCCATTACGCTCTTTGCGCCGCTGGAGGTTCTGGAGCAGCGAGTCCATGAAATCCTGCGCGCCGCCAACGGACGCCCCGGCCACATCTTCAATCTAGGCCACGGGATCGTGCCGACGACGCCGGTTGAAAATGTGCAGGCGGTCGTCCGCATGGTAAAAGACTTTTCAGCTTTAGTCCACACCCAATGAAGGATTTTTCAAATGAAGAAATCAACGATTCTGTTCATTGAACTTGGGATGCTTGCAGGTATCGTGGTTGCGGGATATACGCTCCCAGATAGCACACCACTGCGGACGTTTCTTGTTGCCAGCGGTTTATGCTTTGCTGGTGGAAATTTACTCCTGTTCAGAAATCTTAAAAGGATCAAGTCAGGAGAGGGTGCTCCCAAGACAGGAGCCTGGACGCACATATTTAGAACCTTCACTATACTCGCATTTATCTGGCTTCTGAGTTTAGTCTTTTTTTGGCGCTGAGTACTTCAACTGATCTGGGTGCCCCAGCTCCCGATTCTGCGCATGGGATACGACCAACCTCCATCGGCAATGCTTTATTCACGAGGCCGCAAATGACTCAACAAGCCGTTCTCCTCCTCGCCCACGGCACCCCTGAGAGCGTCGAGCAGATTCCCGCGTACCTCGGCAACGTGACCGGCGGGCGCGCGCTGCCGCAGGAGGTCGTCGAAGAGATTCAGCGCCGCTACGCGCTGATCGGCCACAGCCCGCTCACTGAAATCACTCTCGCGCAAGCGCGCCTCGTCGAAGCCGAGTTGGCCGCCAGCAACCATCGCATCCCCGTCTACGCCGCCATGCGCAACTGGCATCCCTATATCGCCGATGTCGCTCGCCAGATGCGCGCCGATGGCGTGGAAGAGGCCGCTGTTCTCTGCCTTGCGCCGCAGAACTCGCGCACCAGCGTCGGCCTCTATCGCCGCGCCGTCGAGAGCTCCGGCCTGCGCATTGACTTCACCGAGAGCTGGGCAGAGCATCCGCTGCTGATCGCCGCCTTCGCCGAGCGCCTCCGCGCGGCGCAGGACAAGCTCACCGCAGAGACCGGCGCGCCCGTCCCCGTGCTCTTCACCGCGCACAGCGTTCCGCTCCGAACCGTTGAAGCCCAGCCCGCCGACCCCTACGCCGATGAGGCCCGCCGCACCGCGGAGTTAGTTGCAGCGCAAGTGCCGGAGATTCCACAGTGGCACTTCGCCTTCCAGAGTCAGGGTGCGAGTGGCGGCCCGTGGCTCGGTCCCACCGTCGAGCAGACGCTGGAATCCATCGCCGCTTTAGGCGCAAAGACGCTCCTGCTTCAGCCCATCGGCTTTCTCTGCGATCACGTCGAAATCCTCTACGACGTGGACATCTTCTTCCGCGAATATGCCGCCAAGCTGCATCTTCGCCTGGAGCGCCCGGAGTCGCTGAACGACTCCGTTTCTCTCGCCCGCGCCATCGCCGATCTGGCGCGCCAGGGCCTCGCGCGCCTTCGCGGCTGAACTGCGCTACAACTCCACTCCGCAGAGATGAACCTCCAGCCCCATCGCATGAAACATCGTTGCCTTCGCGGCCAGCGCGCGGTCGGCCTCGTCCGCCGTCGGCGCATAAGCAACGTTCACGTGGTTCGAGGGATGCCGCGCCATGAACTGATTCTGATCCACGCCATGCAGCAGCACGTGCATGATGGGCCACTGCGGCGTGACCTCGACCCAGCGACGCTTCGTCTCCGCCTCCGGCAGCGTGATCGCCGTGGCGCGGCCCAGGTCCACCTTCAGTCGGCCGTTCTCCACAAAGACGCGACTCCAGACCACCTCGCCCGGTTTGCAAACACCCGTCAGCGTTCCGCCGCCCAAGCGGAAGTACATCGGCGGCTGGCGCTTGCTGACCGCGCCCTTGTAGCCGCCGACCAGATGCGATGCGGGTACAGCGCCGGAGATTTGGAAGAGCCAGACAAACTCATCAAAGTCTCCGTCGGTGTACTGCTCGCCCCAGCGCACATCGTGCAGCGTAGTCGCCGGATCAAGGCCCATCGCCGTCCACACGCGATTGGTCACCACCGCATCCACGCCCACGCACTCATCCACTTCGTTAAAGTGCGGCAGCGCCTTGCCCGCATAAAGCGTGCGCCCATCGCTGCCATACGCTGGCGGACGCTCCACATTGTTGAACAATCCCTCGGCCAAATCGGAGGCCGGCACCAAATCCTTCAATCCCTGCTGATACTGAATCCCGATGGCGTCGCAGCCAAACTCATCGGCAATGCGCAGCGCGGCAATGTACATCCGGCACTGATCGAGAATCTGCGCGTCGGTCAGATCAGTGGCTTCATTCACGCCCGTCTCAAAGCGCATCCCGTGTGCGTCGAGCCAGTCGCGCACCTGCTGCGCATCCTTCGCGGTCACCTCGCGCATCGCCGCATAGAGCGCGGATTGACTGAGCCGCTCCTTGTAGATGCCGGCGGGATTCATCAATGAGTCTTCGATGATTGCATTCATCATGCCCATGCAGCCCTCGTCGAAGACGCCCAGCAGCGCCTTCTTGCTCAGCAACTCCCGTGCCAGCGCCGCGCCCAGCGCGCGTTCCGCCTCTCCCGCTTGGGCCGCGTCAAAATCATGCACGTGCAATGTGTCATGCGCAAAGCTCTTCTTTTGAATCCACTCGCGCAAGCCGCGCTTGAAGAGCGGGTCCGTAAAGTCCTTGCTCCACAGCGTGGTAAACGGCACGCCCGCCTTGCGCAAACAGCCATTCAGGTTCAACATGCCCACCAGTCCCGGCCACTGCCCGGACCAGTTGGCCACCGTGAGAATCGGCCCGCGATGCGAGAGCAGTCCAGCCATCACATGAGCACTGTACTGCCACACTGACTCCGCCACCACGATGGGCGCGTCGGGATCGATCTGCTCAAAGACCTGCATACCCATGCGCTGCGAGTGAATGAAGCCATGCTTCAGCACGGGATCAACCGGATGTGCGCGCCGCAGCGTAACGCCCTCTGCGCGAAAGGCCGCCGCCAGCTTCTCTTCCATGCCGGCCTGTGCCGCCCAGCAGACTTCATTGGCCGACTGGCGCAGATCGCCGCTGGCCACCAACAGAACCTCGTTCGCCGCCACCGGCTTGGGCGTCGCCACTTCAGAAATTGCATACGCTGTCATCTTGTATCCTCGCTCTTCCGGGCTGTCGCCCGAATCTAACTGAAATGCCTCTGTGTGTCGGTTATCGGCCGCACGCCGCAATCGACTTGTACCGCGCAAACGCCTGCTGCCATTCATCCACGCACACCGGCTCATACGTTCTCAATTCGACGGATTGCCGCAGCGCAACACGCCCCTCCGCCAGATTCTTGATCTTCCCTGTAGCCACAGCCTGTACCAACGCATTGCCCAGAGCAGCCGCCTCCACCGGACCTGCAATCACCTCGCGACCGCTGGCATCGGCAGTCATCTGGCAGAGAAAGTGATTCAAGCAGCCGCCGCCGACTACGCGAATCGTGCGTAGTGTGCGACCCGTCACGCGCTCCATCTCTTCCAGCACCTCGCGATAAGCAAGGCTCAAACTTTCAAAAATGCAGCGCGCAAATTCGCCCGCGCTCTGCGGAATCGGCTGCTGGCTCTTCGCGCAAGCCCGCGCAATCGCGGCGCACATATCCACTGGGGCTTGCAACTCGCTGGCCGAGGGATCAATAAACGAGCGGAATGCTGTCGCGGTCACCGCTGCTTCTTCAATCTCCGCCCACGTCAAACTCTTTCCTGCTGCCTCCCAGTTGCGCGCGCACTCTTGCAGAATCCACAGTCCCGTCATGTTCTTCAACAGAAGGACTCTGCCGTCCGCCGCGCCTTCGTTGGTGAATCCGCTATTGAAGGCCGCATCGCTCAGGATCGGCTCGTCCACGGCCACGCCCATCAGGCTCCAGGTTCCGCTGCTCAAAAATGCGCTGGACTCATCCAAATCGGGAATGGCGGCGACGGCACTGGCCGTATCGTGCGAAGCGACGGCGATACAGGGGACGCTGCCGTGAAAGTCGCACTCGGCCTGCACGCCCAGTTGAAGTTGCCCAAGCTCCGTGCCGGGAAACACAATCTCCTGAAAGATGCAGTCGGGCAATTCAAACCGCAGCAGCGTCTCCCGCGACCAGCAGCGCGCGCGCAAATCATAGATTTCTGTCGTCGTGGCTTCGGTATACTCCGCGCATTTTTCACCGCAGAGCAGGAATTGAAAGAAATCCGGAATCATCAGCAGCGAGCAGGCGTGCATCAGTCTGCGATCGTGATAAATCTTCATCGCGGCCAATTGAAAGACCGTGTTGATCTCCATCGTCTGCGCGCCGGTCGCAAGAAAAAAATCACGGGCGTTCATCGCCGTACTCACCGTCGCGGCTACGCCATTGGTGCGTGCGTCGCGATAGTGAAAAGGATTGCCGAGCAGCCGGTCGCGCTCGTCGAGCAGGCAAAAATCCACGCCCCAAGCATCGATGCCAATCCCCGCGGCAACTTCGTCGCGCAGCGTGTTGAATTTCCTCAGGCCGTTCTGAATCTCCGCCCAGATGCGCAGCACATCCCAGTAAAGGTCGGCGCCGACGCGCACACCGGCATTAAGAAAGCGATGCAACTCTTCGAGCCGGAAGCGCTCGCCATCCCAGCGGCATTCCATCACCCGGCCGCTTGATGCGCCCAAATCCACGGCAAGATAACTCACGCATTTGTTCATAGAATGCATCCGAAACTCGGCGAAACCGTCCGCTTCATTCTACAGCTATGCGTTACTTGAAGGGCAGCGCCATCATCGCGCCGCCATGCGCGCGTAATTTGTTCTCGCCGCGCGGCAGCTTCATCGCCGAGCCGCCGCCCAGATCGCGCTCGTAAATCTCTGCATAGTTTCCCGTCGCCGCAATCACGCGCACCACCCAATCGTCATCAAGCCCCAGCGCGCCGCCAACCTCGCACGATCCGCCCAGCAAAAAATGCAGCACCGGATCACTCTCCGCTTGCGCACGCATCGCCTTCACGTTGGCCTGCGTCACGCCGCTCTCCTCCGCTTGAATCAGCGCCTCCATCACCCAGTTCACAAGCGCCGCCCACGCGACATCATCATCGCGCACCGCCGCCGCCAGCGGATCTTTAGAAATTGCCTCCGGCAGCAGTCGCGCCTGCCGTCCGTGCCGCTTGAGTGCCGCGCGCGTCTCTGCCAATCGTGTACGGTCGCCCGCCAGCGCGCCGCAGTTGCCCGTTGCGAAGGCCGCTTGCATCTCGCCCTCCTCCTGAAAAGGAAAGGGCACAAACTCCAGATGCTCGCGCGCAAACCATGCGCGCACACTCTCTTCCACCGTGGTCTCTGCAAGAAAGCAAATCTTCTTCCCGCTCAACGCGCGAGCCCGCAGCGCCGCGCTTCCTGCAGACACAAGAAACCCCACGCCATCCCACAAAACCGGCCGCGTAAATCTGAGCTGCGTCCCCATGCTATGAGTGAAGTCATCCGGTAGAGTGGCCGTCATCTCCACCTCGCCAGTGTTCAGTCCCTTCATCGCAGCGCGGTCATCAGGATATAGCGTCACTTTCATTTGCGCATCATTTCCCAGCGCGGCCACCGCAACCGCTTGGCAGAGATCGGCATCGAAAGCCGAGCGATTGCCATGGTCGTCCGTGGTCGAGTACTCCCCCTGCTCCTGATCGATGCCGCAGCGCAGCACACCTGCCGCGCGTACACGAGCCAGTGTGGAGGCATCCGCCGCGTTCGCAACGGAACCGACAAGAAGCACAAACGCAAAGCAACCCGCCGATCTTCGCGCAGTGATACTTCTATAAAAGTGTTTGCTGTGATGCAATGCGTCCCTCGTGGTCTTTATTGTCTGCTGGGATCGACGAGAGGCCCTTGATTTTCACCATTGATTAGGGCGACGAGTGTATTATGCCGCGATTCATCATGCACCGTCCAGGTCCGGCGTATTTACTGTCATCGAATCTGCTGAAAATTCGGGCGATAATCAGTCGGTAGTCGGTGGTGGCCGCATCCAGCAATCCCGCCTCGGTCTCCGCTCAAAGCAAGGTCTGAAAAATCGCTGGAAAACTACCATAATCGATCACACAACGAAAGACGCATCTGCGCATAGGTTATAGAGAATCAAGAGCTTGGGAGATGAGCAGGGTGATTCCTTATGCCATCCTGATTGCAGCTTCGTTACTTGCGTGTTATGATTCCACCAATTCATTAGAAAACTCAAAGGAGCACGGCCTCATGAAAAGCCGCTCAATCGCCTGTTCTGGGATGATTGTTGTCCTATTTGCCCTTCTCGCCTCTCTCTGCGTACCCGCCGTCCTGGCGCAAACCTTCCGCGGAAGCATTCAAGGCACCATCACAGACAGCACCGGAGCGGCTGTGCCGGGGGCGCAGGTGAAGGTCTTCAGCCCTGCCACCGGACTCTCGCGCTCCATTGCCGCCAATGACCGGGGCGAATATGTGGCCTCAGAACTGCCGCTCGGCACCTATAGCGTAACCGTCGAGAGGCAGGGCTTCCGCACAACAACCCTGACACAGATTCCGGTAAGCGTGGGTTCGCCGACGCGCGCCGACGTCCGGCTGGCGACCGGAGTGGTGGAGGAAGTGGTTCAGGTGAACGCCGATGTGCCGCTGGTGGAGACCACCTCCAACACCATGGGAGGCACCATCGAAGCTGCCGAAGCCGCCGAACTACCGGTGAACGGGCGCGACTATACCAAGTTGTTGGAACTGGTTCCCGGTGCCAGCAGCGATCCGGTGGGATCGACCGAATCGGCCGGCTCATACGGGCTCTTCAGCCTCAACGGCAATCGCGGCCGCTCCAATAACTATCTGCTCGACGGCACCGACATGAACGACGGCTATCGCAATCTGCCGTCGGTCAACCAGGCCGGCGTCTGGGGCGCTCCTGGAACCATCCTTCCGGTTGACGCGCTGGCAGAGATTCCCGTGACCGGCATTCCGGAGGCGGAGTTTGGCCGCAGCTCCGGTGCCACCGTCAACATCGTCACCAAGAGCGGTACCAATCAGTATCACGGCAGCGCCTTTGAGTACTACCGCGACGCGGCGATGACCGCGCGCAACTACTTCAATACCACGGATCAGCCCAAGAACTCCTTCACCAACCATCAGTTTGGCGGTTCCTCTTCCGGCCCCATTCTGAAGGACAAGGCGTTTTGGTTTATTGCCTATGAGGGACAGAGAGAGAACGGCGGATTGCCTCAGTTGGGTGTGGTGCCCACGCTCGCCGAGATCACCGCCAACTCGGGCGGCGGAATCAACACCGTGATCAACAACCTGCTGAACAGCCATCCCTGGGGAATATTGCCGGCCTCCGGCAGCGGCGACGAGACCTTTACCACCCCCTTCAGCAACGTCAGCGATAATCTCATCGTCAAGGCCGATCAGCATCTGCATTGGCTCAGCGCCGGCGATCTGCTCACCGGCCGCTACTTCTACAGCCACGGCAAGCAGAGTTTTCCGCTGGGTATGCTCTTCACCGGCAGCAGCGCGCCGGGATACAACACCATCACGCCTACCCACGTGAATATCGTCTCGCTCTCCTATACCTCCGTTCCCCGCTCCAACCTGATCTTCGAGCTGCGCGGCGGTTACAACCGCTTCGTCCAGCAATTCCTGCCGCAGGACATCGGCCTCAATCCCAACACCGCCTTTGGCCTGAACACCCTGCCGCCGAACTTCACTGCGCGCGACCTGGGATTGCCAACCATCGACGTCTACGACCCATCACTGCCGAGCGGTGAGTACAGTCCCATCGGCGCCACCGGCAGCGACTCGCGCGGCCGCGTCGATACCAACTATCAGCTCTTCGGAAACCTTTCCTTCACCAAAGGACGGCATAGTTACAAGGCAGGCTTCGAGTGGCGGCGCACCTTCATCAACAGCTTCATCAACTCCGGCCACCGCGGCAAGCTCTACTTCGACACCCTCGCCGACTTTCTGGCGGGCGAACCCGACAGCAACCATTCCAGCTCTGCCACCGGTGATGGCACGCGCTACTCCTACGAGAACGGCAGCGGAGCCTACTTGATGGATTCCTGGCGTCTGAGCAAGCGGATCACCGTCAATTATGGTGTGCGCTGGGATTACTTCGGCGTGATCGGCGCTGAAAACAACGCCTTCAGCATCTTCAACGTGAAGACCGGCAATCTGCAAACCGTGGGTGCTCCGGGCGGACCCGCGTCGCTCTATCCCAAGGACTGGACCAACTTTGCACCGCGCCTCAGCGTGGCCGACGACCTGTTGGGCAACGGCAAGCTGGTGCTCAGGGTCGGCGGCGGCATCTTCTACGATGGCGCATCGCAGGACTTCTTCGTCGGCAACCAGGCCTACAACACCAATCCCGGAGAGGCGGGACCGGCCTTCAACGGCATCGGCTTCTCAACCAGTGTAGTGACAACAATCTCCCCCAACGCCCCTATCTTCGGCAACTATAGCCCCAACAGCTTGTTCACCGTCGATCAGAAGCTGACGACGCCGCGCTACGGCTCCTACAATCTCAACATCGAATCGCAGCTCACCAAGAATATTGCCCTCCAGATCGGATACGTCGGATCGCAAGGACGCCACCTCTATCACTTCCGCGATCTGGATCAGTTCAACATCAAGAACGGCAGCGTGGACAGTTGCGGAAACGGCTCGACGATTACCTACGGAAATCAGTGCTTTCCGGATTACTGGTACATCAATCAGATCGAGACCAGCGCGCTTTCCAACTACAACTCCCTGCAAGCTACGTTGAAGGTCCAAGGCTGGCACGGCCTGACCTCCACGCTCAACTACACCTGGGCGCATTCCATCGACACGGCCAGCGACGGACTGGACTTCGTTCCCAATGCCTCCATGCCCGACGACAGTTGGGACCCCCATGCCGAACGCGCCAACTCCAACTTCGACGTGCGCCAGCATATGCAGTGGTACTGGACCTACAACCTTCCCAAGTACCATCAGGCCAAATGGATCACCAATGGCTGGGCGCTCGACGGTATGTTCAACTTTGCCACCGGCCAGCCCTACACCGTCAGCTACATCTATGAAAGCAATTACAACGGCAGCGGCGAATTTGTAGGCAGGCCGGACATCATTGGCAATCCCCACGCCGGTACGCGCGGCACCAACCTGCTCAACCTGGAGGCCTTTGCCGCGCCCTGCTCCAACATCGACACCAATCCGGCCAGCTCCACCTATGAAACCTGCCTCGGCGGCTATCATCCGGGCAGCGAGGGACGCAATGCCTTCCGCTCGACGAGTTATACGAACTTCGATTTCTCGCTGACCAAAACCTCGCACCTGACCAAAACCGCCACCATGGAATTTCGCGCCGATTTCTTCAACGTCTTGAACCATCCCAACTTCAGCAACCCGCTCTTGCCGGGGTTTGGTGCCGACATCTTTGGCAGCAGCCATTTGGAGGGAAGCCGCCTGGTGGCAGGCTCAGGCCAGGGCACCAGCGGAATGTGGATGCCCACCACGGCCACGCCAGATGTGGGCACCGGCAACCCCTACCTGGGCGGCGGTGGTCCGCGCAGCGCACAGTTGGCGGTTCACTTCATTTTCTAGATAATTTTAGTTTTTGCTATAGACTTACGTGCCCCATCCATTCCGCGTTTTTCAGCGGAATGGATGATTGTCCTTCGGCGGTGGGCATCCAGGATGCTACCCCATCCCATCCATACACCGCTCGGGTTGCCGTCGCACTTCGTCGTTGAATCCTCCCCACTAAAATACGCCGGCGAGAAAGACCTCTGCGGGATGAGGTTTTTCCGCCTTGCCGTCGCAGGCTGCCAGCACCAGAGGCGAGAGGGTCATCACCGGGCAGTGGGAGTGGGCCAGCAGCTTGTAGACCACGCCGTGGCAGGCGATGGCGGCAAAGGCCGAAGCGCCCTGCGCTCCCAATACCACAAGGTCGGCCTGCTCAGAGAGGCTGTGATAGAGCAGTTCCTCGGTTGGCTCGCCCTGCACGATGATCGACTGCACGGTAACTTTACCCTCCAACTCATCCGGAACCATCGCCAGCATATCGTCGTTGATCTGATCCAGAGAGCGGCCGGCCAGCAGCTCCTGGCGATCCTGGGGACGAATGACGTGCTGCAAAATCAGGCGCGCATTCTCTTCCGCGGCCAGCAGGGCGGCAAAGCTGACCACCAGGGGGCTGGATTCGTGAAGGCTGACGGCGCACAAGATGGTGCGCGTGGCAAAGTTGCGGTACTTGCCGCTGACCGCCTCAGGTCCGATGACGCAGACCGGCGCATGGGCGGCGCGCAGCACGGCCTCAGCCACCGAGCCGACCAGCAGCTTGCCCAGAGGGCCGGGAGAGTGCGTGCCCATCACGATGCGGTCAATCTCCCGCTCGCTCAAGTAGGCGAGAATCTGCTCGGCGGCCAGCCCCTGTCGCACCACGGTTTCGCATTCGATGCCGGCCTTGCGGACGCGCTGGGCCAGCGGCTCCAGATGCTCCAATTCGATGCGGGAGGCGGCCGCGGGGTCGTAGTATCGCAGGCCCGAGGCCTCCGATTCGGTGACGACCAGCGTGTCATAGGCGTGAAAGAGGATGAGCTTTGCGCCGTACTCGACGGCCTGCGCAAGCGCGAAGTCAAAGGCCTTTTCGTTGGCGGGCAACTCGGCGGCAAAGAGGATGTTGGAGGGTTTGCTCCAACCGGGTTTGAGAACAGCGGCCATGGAAATCTCCTGGAGGCTCGGCGCATCCTCTGCGAACTCGCCATCGGCAATCGCTGCCCAATGGCACAGAGTGGCGTAACATCCATCCGGCGGGGACACAATCAACTGTAGCTTTCGGCGCGCCGAAAACCCTGTGTCCGTTCAAAGAAGCACCGATTCCGGGGCAATTGAGCAAAATGGGAACGGTGTGCTCCTTAATTGGGAATCTGACCAGCGGGAGTCGGCAAATACTGCCTAATAAGCCAGATAATGTGATTCAAATCACAGCCCGCATGGCTCTGCAACTGCTCTTCTGGAGCCGAATCGTCGCACTCCAGAGCCGCTTTGGCCTCTAAGGCGCCCTGCCGTGAGCTTTCATTTGATTCTCCTCACAAAGGAAAATCATCTTATCGGCAGTCTCTTGGAGACCGTCAATGACGAAAGTAAGCCAAGCCCGCCGATTCCGTTGGAGGTCTCATGAAGCCGATGCACACCATCCCCGCCCGCGGCGGACTGAACTTTGACGAAACCCCTTTTCTGGCGATATGGGAGGTGACGCAGTCGTGCGATCTGGCCTGCAAGCACTGTCGCGCCGCCGCCCAGCCGATTGCGCATCCGGAGGAGCTGACCAACGCCGAGGGCAAGAAGCTGATAGACGAGATCGCCGCGATGGGCGTACCGATCTTTGTATTTACCGGCGGCGACCCGATGAAGCGCAAGGATGTCTTTGAGCTGATCCGCTACGCGGCGGAGAAGGGCGTGCAGGTGGCGCTGACGCCCAGCGCCACGCCGCTGCTGACCCGCGAGGCAATCTTCAAGCTGAAGGAGGCGGGCCTGGTGCGGCTGGGGATCTCGCTGGACGGCTCGACCCCGGAGATTCACGACGCATTTCGCGGCCTGCCCGGTGCCTGGGCGCGTACCATTCAAGCCATTGAGTGGGCCAACGAGGCAGAGATTCCGATTCAGGTTCACTCGACGATCAGCCGCCACAACGCCGCCGATCTGGATGCGCTCTGCGCGCTCTTCGAGAAGATGGCCATTGTGATGTGGAATGTTTTCTTCCTGGTTCCGGTGGGACGCGGTCAGCTTGACGACCTGCTCACGGGCGAGGAGTTTGAGCAGGTCTTCGGCAAGATCTACGAGCTGAGCCACCGCGTGAACTTCCAGATCAAGACCACCGAGGCGATGCACTATCGCCGCTATCTTTTGCAACACAATCTGGAGGAGCGCCGCGTCAGCCATGGAATGATCTCCGGGCACGGGCAGGCGGCCGCGCAGGCCTATGAGCCGGGAGCGCCCACCGCCGACGCGCAGACGCGCACCGCGAGCTGGGCCACGCGCCGCGTCAACGACGGCAAGGGATTTTTGTTTGTCTCGCACGTGGGCAACGTCTATCCCAGCGGGTTTCTGCCGATTCACGCCGGCAATGTGCGCGAGAGGCCGCTTGCCGAGATCTACCGCAACGCGCCGATCTTCAAATCGCTGCGCGACACCAGCAAGCTGGAGGGCAAGTGCGGGGCCTGCGAGTACAAGGAGATCTGCGGCGGCTCGCGGGCGCGCGCCTATGCCGTCACCGGCGACCCGCTGGCGGCGGAGCCTTGCTGCATCTATCAGCCGAAGCACTGGGACGCGGAGCTGGAGAGCACGGCGGCGGGCTTTGGGAAGAGCTAGCAGAGAATCCCGCAACCGCAAATGTGTTACCGGTCACATTTATAATGGGGAACGAAAGGGCGCGCGTGACGCGCAGGGGGTCAAAGGGAGATATGGCGGATTTGCAGGGAAGAATTGCGCTGGTTACGGGAGCGGCACAAGGCATTGGACGCGCGATTGCGCTGGAGCTGGCGCGGGCCGGCGCGACCGTGGCCGTGGCCGACATCAACGAACTGAAGCTGGGTCAGGTGGCGGCGGAGATTGCGGCGCTGGGCGGGACGGCGGCGGCCTTCAAGCTGGATGTCTCCAGCCAGCAGTCGATTGAGGACGGGGCCAAGGCGGTGCTGGACAAGTTAGGCAAGGTGGAGGTTCTGGTGAATAACGCCGGCATCACCCGCGACAACCTGATGATGAGCATGAAGCGGGTGGAGTGGGATCTGGTGCTGGCGATCAATCTGACCGGGCCGTTTCTGCTGACGCAGGCGCTGATCCGGCAGATGATCAAGAACCGCTGGGGCCGGGTTGTGAATATGGCCAGCGTGGTGGGGCGCGCCGGACAGGCGGGGCAGGTGAATTACGCCGCCAGCAAGGCGGGGCTGATCGGGCTGACCAAGTCGCTGGCGCGCGAGGTGGCGTCGCGGGGGATTACCGTGAATGCCGTGGCGCCGGGCTACATTGAGACGCCGATGACGGCGGTGCTGGACGAAAAGGTGAGCGCGGCGATGCTGGCCAATATTCCGCTGGGGCGGCGGGGCACGGACCAGGATGTTGCGCAGGCGGTGCGGTTTCTGGCCTCGGATGCGGCGGCTTATATCACCGGTCAGGTGCTGGACGTGAACGGCGGAATGTTCATGGGCTAGGGCACGTGCATCGTTCATGATGCAAATCGTTGCTGGAATTTAAGTTTTCTCAAGTTGTGTTGTCCGGAAGCCGATAAGCTATGCGGGATGGACTGCATGGCGACGCAAGCTGTACGAGTCGCGAGCGCACAGCCCGTGCTGGCTGAGCTGCCGGGCGGGATGCGTTATGTTGCGCGGCAGCCCATCATGGACCTGCACGGACGTGTGCATGGTTATGAGCTGCTCTTCCGGGCGGGGCCGGAGCTGGTCTTCCGCGGCGACGGCGACATGGCCACCCGGACCATGCTGGACAATACCGTCATCTTTGGGCTGGGAAGGCTGACGGGCGGCTTGCCGGCCTTTGTGAACTGCACACGCGAGTCGCTGACCGGCGACATGGTGCACGTTTTGCCGCCCAGCATGACGGTGCTGGAGATTCTGGAAACCCTGGAGCCGACGCCCGATCTGATCGACGCCTGCCGCAAGCTGAAATCCGCGGGCTTCCGGCTGGCGCTGGACGATTTTACCTGGAAGCCGAAGTTCGATCCGCTGGTGGAGTTGGCCGACTATATCAAAGTGGATTTTCTGGCGACCCCGGCCTCGCTGCGGCAATCTCTGCTGTGGCGGCTGCGGGGCGTGACGGTGGCGCTGGTGGCGGAGAAGATTGAGACGCAGGAGGAGTACAAGCAGGCCTGCGCGGAGGGCTTCACGCTCTTTCAGGGCTACTACTTCTGCCGCCCGGTGCTGCTGGAAAACCGCAAGATTCCCGCCAACAGTCTTTATCAGCTTGAGATTCTCCAGCTTTTGCGCGACGAGGTGATCGACGTGCGCAAGCTGACCAAGCTGGTGAAGCGCGACGCCTCGCTGACCTACCGGCTGCTGCGGCTGGTCAACTCGCCGATGTGCGCCATGCGCCAGGAGGTGCGCTCCATCCAGGCGGCGCTGCTGGCGGTGGGCGAGGATGCCTTCCGGCGCATTGCGATGCTGGCCATTGCCAGCGAACTCAACAGCGGCCAACCGGCGGAGATTCTGCGCATGGCCTTTGTGCGCGGGCAATTCTGCGAGCTGGCGGCGCGGCTGTGCGGGCTGGACCCCACCGAGCAGTACCTGCTGGGCATGATGAGTCTGCTGCCGGCGATGTTGCGTATGCCGATGGAAGAGCTGGCTCCGGAGCTGCCGCTGCGTCACGAGATCAGCGAGGCGCTGCTGGGCACGGCCAATGCGGAGCGCATTCTGCTGCAATGGCTGGAGAGCCACGAGCGCGCCGACTGGGAAGAGTGCGATGCCGTGGTCGGCGACAATCACCTCGACCAGGAGTTTCTGATTGCCTGCTATGCCGAGGCGATGCTGTGGGCGGAGGATGCGGTTCGGGCCGCGGGTTAAGGTCTGGCGCAAATCCGGTCAGTGTTACGCGCGCTCTCTCAGCAGGAAATCTATCTTCAAGTTCGCTCCCATGCCAACCGATAAAAGGGAGTGGGAAGGTGTGCATGGCGACACTGGTTCTTTCCGACGATAATCCCTCGGCGGCGCAGTCCGATCTGGCGGGCGGGCTCCGCTATGTTGCGCGGCAGCCGATTCTGGACCTGCGCGGCAGGGTTCATGGCTACGAATTGCTCTTCCGGTCGGGTCCGGAGAGCTACTTTCGCGGCGACGGCGACATGGCCACCCGCACCATGATCGACAATGCCATGATCTTTGGGCTGGATAGGCTGACCGGCGGGCTGCCGGCCTTTGTCAATTGCACCGGGGAGGCGCTGACCAAAGGCTATGTCAGCATTCTGCCGCCCAGCATGACAGTGCTGGAGCTGGAGCCGGGGCTGATCCTGACGCCTTATCTGATCTCCACGTGCAGGCACCTGAAGGCGGAGGGCTTCCGGCTGGCGCTGGACGATTTCAGTTGGTCACCGGGCGTGGAGCCGCTGGTGAAGATGGCCGACTACATCAAGGTGGATTTCACGCTGCTGGCGGCCGTGGGGCGGCGCTATCTGCGCGAGAAGCTGAGTGACAGCCCAGTGGCGATGATTGCGCAAAAGGTGGAGACACAGGAGGATTACCGGCAGGCCTGCCAGGAGGGCTTCACGCTCTTCCAGGGTTACTACTTCTGCCGCCCGGTGCTCCAGGAGCACCGCAAGATTCCCGCCAACCGCATCTTCCAGATCGAGATTCTGGAGCTGTTGCAGAGTTCCACGCTGGATATGAGCAAGCTGAGCCAGTTGGTCAAGCGCGACCCCTCGCTCACCTACCGCATTCTGCGGCTGGTCAACACCTCGGCAGGCGCCATGCGGCAGGAGGTTCGCTCCATCGACGCGGCCATGAGCGTGGTGGGCGAAGAGGCCTTCCGGCGCATTGCCACCATTGCCATCACCAGCGAGTTAAGCGACGAGCAGCCGACCGAGGTACTGCGCATGTCGTATGTGCGCGGGCGATTCTGCGAGCTGGCCGCCGCCGGATGCGCGCTGGACCCCACCGAGCAGTACCTGCTGGGGATGCTGAGCCTGCTGCCGGCGATGATGGGCGTACCGATGGAAGAGCTGGAGCCGTCGCTGCCGCTGCGCGACGAGATTCGCAAGGCGCTGCTGGGTGCCGAGATACCCGAGCGCCGGTTGCTGCAATGGCTGGAGTTCCACGAGCAGGGCGATTGGGCGGACAGCGATGCGATCATCCAGAAAGATGGGATGAACTCCGCGGAGATTCTCCGCTGCTATGCGGACGCGGTGGTGTGGGCCGAGGCGGCGCTGAAGTCGGCGGTCTGAACTATTTAAGTTGCGGTGCGGGCGCGTTCTGGCGCGGGACGCTCGGCATTCCTCCTTGCCCCATTCCCATCACCGCGACCGACGCGGCGACAAAGACTCCATCCTTCACCGCGCCTTCCGCGCGCACCACGTCGCCCACCTGCACGTCGGCCAGCGTGATGGGATCGCGGCGCTTGCGGAAGGTGGTGTTCTCGTCGGCAATAAAGCTGTGCGCGGCGTTGTCCACCGAGCCGAGCAGCGTGACCTTGGCTTCGTTGATGGCCGTCACCTTGCCCAGCAGCCAGGTCTTGCCGTAGCTGGCTTGCATCTCGCGCAACTGTTTGGCGCGCTCCGGATCAAGCTGCGCAATGAACATTGCGCCCACGGATTTGGCCGCCGCATCCACCTCGCCCATGGCGCCAATGATGTCGCCCACCTTGATGTCGGCAGGCTTGATGGCCGGAGGAAAGCCGCCGCCCTCGCCGCCGCGCTGAACCATCTGCTTCATGATGCGGGTATTGGCGGTAAAGTGAATGGTGTAGCTTTCTCCCGCGTCGGTCTTGATGATGTAGTGATCGGCGGCGAGCTCCGTGACGGTTCCGGTGATGCCGTTGCCCATGCCCATGCCCATGCCGCCCATGCCGCGCATACCGCCGCCCATGCCTCCGCGCGGGTTTGCATCCTGAGCAGATGCGACTAAGGTGAGCGCGAGACCGAAGACGATAACAGAGATCAAACGGATTTTCATGGCAACTCCTGTGAGGTTAGATGTTCATACATAGCCAACAACAACAGTTTACCGTTTACCGGGCAGCCGCGGGTTTCTCCACGCGCACCAGCAGCACGTCGTGGCTGGCCAGCTCCAGCGGCATATTGTCGGTCAGCTCCATAGTCTTGCCGGTCCACAAATCCTTGCCGGTCTGCGTTGCGGCCAAGCCGAGCCGCCGCAGGCTCAGGTGGAAGGGATGCGTGGCATAGCGATTTTGTCCGGCGTTGATGACGGCGATGGCCAGTGCTCCACCGGACAAGTGGCGGGTCCAGACTTCGACCTCGCCTTCGGTGTAAGCGCGCGCGCCCTGCTTGCCCAGCGCGTCCTGATCGATGGCGATCACCTCTCGATTGGTGAGAATCGCCTTGATCTCCGGCTTCATGTTGGGCAGGTCGTTGCCGGCCAGCAGTGGCGCGGCCAGCACGGCCCACAGCGAAAAGTGCGTGCGGTTCTCGGCCAGCGTCAGCTTGCCGTTGCCTACTTCGAGCATATCGGGATCGTTCCAGTGGCCGGGTCCGGCGTACTTTTCCAGTCCCGCCTGCTGGCTGGCGATGGCATAGATGCGATCCCACTTCGGCTCGATGTCGCCGGTGGTGCGCCAGAGATTGCCGCCGGTCGCGGGCGCCCACTCCCAGACCGCGTCCATGCCGTACTGACAGAAGGAGTAGACGATGGGCCGTCCGGTGGCCTTCAGCGCCCGGTCCATCTTCTCGTAGGCGGCCTGCATCATTTGCATCTGCGCGGCGCGGTCGTTGGGCGCCTGCTTCTGCATGACGCCGCCATAGCTGCACAGATCGTACTTGAGATAATCGATGCCCCAGGATGCGTAAAGCAGCGCGTCCTGCTCCTCATGGCCCAGCGAGCCTGCGTAGCCGGCGCAGGTCTGCGGCCCCGGCGAGGAGTAGATGCCGATCTTCAGCCCCTTCGAGTGAACGTAATCGGCCAGCGCCTTCATGTCAGGAAACTTCGCGTTCGAGTGCAGCACGCCGCTGGCATCGCGCTCTCCCTCCCATGTGTCGTCGATGTTCACATAGATGTAGCCTGCGTCCCTCATGCCGCTGGCGACGATCTGATCAGCGGAGTCGCGAATGTCCTTGTCGGTGACCTTGCCGAAGAAATAATTCCAACTATTCCAGCCCATCGGAGGCGTCTGCGCCACTTGCGGCGCGGCCGGCGTTTGCGCTGCGGCGGCGAGAGAAGCCAGTGCAAGAACAGCGAGAGAGAGTGAAGCAACAACGCGCATGATCGATCCTCGTGAAAAGAATGTCAGAGAGAATTCTATGCCGGTGGAGCGGGCTTCGGCAATGAACAGCGTGCGGGAGACCGCTGGAATCAAGGGTCTCCCGCGTGGGTTGCGCCGCTACTTCAGCGAGCTCATGTCGATGACGAAGCGATACTTCACATCCTGCTTGAGCATTCGCTCGTATGCCTCGTTGATCTTCTGGATGGGAATGACTTCGACGTCGGCGGTGATGTTGTGCTTGCCGCAGTAGTTGAGCATCTCCTGCGTCTCCGGCATTCCACCAATCATGGAGCCGGAGAGCTTGGCGCGCTTGAAGATGAGGTTGCCGACGTTGACGACGGGGAATTTTTCCGGCAGTCCGACCAGCGCCATCGTCGCGTCCTGCTTGAGCAGCGCGGTGTAAGGGTCGAGCGAGTGCGGAGCCGCGGCGGCGTCGAGGATGAAGTCGAAGGACTTGAAGTGCGCCTTCATCGCGGCCTCGTCGGTGGAGAGTACAACCTCATCCGCGCCGAGCTTAAGGGCGTCTTCGCGCTTGCGGAGATTGGTGGTGAATTGCACGGTGTGCGCGCCGAAGGAGTGAGCGAATTTGAGCGCCATGTGGCCGAGTCCGCCGAGGCCGACGATGCCCACCTTCATGCCGGGGCCAACCTTCCAATGGCGCAGCGGCGAGTACGTGGTGATGCCGGCGCAGAGCAGCGGGGCGACACCGGCGAGGTTGAGATTCGCGGGCACGGTGTGGGCGAAGCGCTCGTCGACAACATAATTGCTGGAGTAGCCGCCCATGGTGATGGAGCCGTCGACGCGATCCTTGGATGCGTAGGTGAGCGTGACGCCCTGCTCGCAGTAGTTCTCATCGCCGCGATGGCAGGGCGCGCACTGGCGGCATGAATCGACGATAACGCCGATGGCCGCGATCTCGCCGGCTTTGAATTTTTTTACCGCGCTGCCGACGGCGGTGACGCGGCCTACGATCTCGTGGCCGGGGACGAGGGGATAAACGGCGTTGCCCCACTCGTTGCGAGCCATGTGCAGATCGCTGTGGCAGACGCCGCAGTAGAGAGTTTCAACGGTGATCTCCGTAGCGCCTGGGTCGCGGCGGGTGAAGTTGACGGGGGCAAGGGGTGATTGTGCGTTGGGTGTGCCATAACCTTTGGATGCGGGCATGAGAAAATTCCTTTCCGGTGAAAGTGTACAACAACGGGGGTCTGCTTCTATCTTCTTCAAACGTGGGCCAACGACAAACTGCCGCGCAACAAAGTCGGCGTACCCAAGATGATTAGCTGTCAGATTCCGGTTTGCCCCAATTACGAATCACGTAAGGGACTAAATCCCTGTATTTTTCATTTCCTATTCGGCACAACAAAGTCGTGCGCTAACGCCATGCATTTTTATAACTTCTCAATGATAACTGCTAACTGTTCGCTATCCTACTTCGGCAGTTGGCTTGTGTCCCAGTTGCCGCCGAGGGCACGGACCAAGCCCACGCTGGAGACGAACTGGCGCGTCTGCAGATCGACGGCGGTGCGCTGATTCTGCAGCAGCGTGGCTTCGGCGGTGAGCACTTCCAGATAGCCGGTGACGCCGCCTTTGTAACGCTGATTCGATAGATCGAAAGAATGCTGCGCGCTGGCGACGGCCTGCTGCTCGGCGGCTGATTCCTGCTCCAGAATTCGCAGAGACGAGAGCTGGTCTTCCACGTCACGGAAGGCAGCGATGACGGTGCTTTTGTACGCCGCGGCCTGGGCCTCGTAACTGTGGCGCGCCGCGTCGGTGAGGGCGTGGCGCTGGCCGGCGTCGAAGAGGAGTTCGGATGCACTCGCGCCTAAAGACCAGAGCGCGCTCGGCCCTTGAATCCACGTGCCGCCGTGCAGGCTCTCAAAGCCTCCGGTTGCGCCCAGATTGATGTTGGGATAGTAGGCGCTTTTGGCGATGCCGATCTGCGCGTTGGCGGCTGCGGCGCGGCGTTCGGCGGCGGCGATGTCCGGGCGGCGCTCCAGCAGTTGCGAGGGTACGCCGACGGGAACTTTAGGCAGAGCCAGATCAAGCGGCGAGGGCGGAATGCTGAAGGATGAGAGATTGAGATTGGCGATGGTTCCGATGGCGTGCTCGTATTGCGCGCGAGCTACGCCCACATCGATGCGTTGCGCGCGCACGGTTTCGAGCTGGGTGCGGGCCTGAGCCACGTCGGCTTCGGTGCCGATGCCGCCGGTGAGACGGCGCTCGGTCAGGTCAAGCTGGCCCTCCAAATCCTTCACCGTTGCCTCCAGCAGCTTGATCTGGGCGTCGAGTCCGCGCAGTTGGAGGTAGTCGGCGGCCATCTCGGCGTGGAGACTGAGGGAGACGCTGGCTGCATCGGCGGCGCTGGCCTGTGCGCTGCTGCGAGCGGACTCCACGGTGCGGCGCACGCGGCCCCAGAGGTCCGGCTCCCAACTGGCCGTGCCGGTCAGCAGAAAGTCGTTGGTGGTGGTGGATTTGCCGGCGGAGTACGAGGGGCCGTTTGTGGAGATATTCTCGCGTGTGATGGAGGGTCCGGCAGAGAGTGTCGGGAAGAATGCCGCACGGGCAACTTTGATCTGGTCACGCGCGGCCAGATAGTTTTCCAGCGCCTGACGCAGGCTCTGGTTGTTGGCTTCGATGCGCTCTTCAAGCCGGTTCAGTTGCGCGTCCTGGTAGATCTCCCACCAGTTACCGCGCAGTAGGCCGTCGGAGGGATTGGCGAGCTGCCATGCTCCTCCGGCGGGCGCGGGCGGCGGCTGGACGGATGTCGCACCAGTTTCTTTGTAGGCTGCGGGAGCTTCATAGTCGGGGCGGTGGTAGTTGGGACCGGCGGGCTTGCAAGCTGCTAGCATCGCGAGAGCGAGAAGACCGGCAAATCGCAAAGCAGGAAGAGAAGGCATACTACTTGCCTCCCGCGTTGGGGCTGACCACCTGGACCTTTTCGCCGTCGATCAGCGAGTCGGGCGGATCCTGGATGACCTTGTCGCCGGAGCCGAGGCCGCTGACGATCTGCACATTGGCGCCGTCGTCCTCGCCGATGACGACTGGCACGAGGTGAGCGACGTTGCTGTTCACTACTACGCCCACGCGCATTCCCTCTTTGCGGAAGATCAGTGCGGCGGCGGGAATGATGAAGGCGGGAGCGGCGGTGGGTGTCTTGAAGCGGACCTGGGCCAGCGAGCCGGGCAGCAGCTCGCCCTCGTGGTTGTTGACGTCAATCTCCACCAGAAGCGTTCGGCTCACGGGATCGATGGCGTCGGCGGTGCGGACCAGCGTGCCTTGATAGATTTTGCCCGCGTGCTCGGCAAAGCTCAGGTCGATCTTTGCGCCCAGCTTCACGTTGCCGGAGTAGGCCTGCGGCAGGTTGGTATAGACGCGCAGCGTTTGGATCGCCTGCAGGCGAAAGAGTTCCTTGCCCGCGCCGGGATCGATCAGTTGGCCGGTGTCAATGTTGCGCGCGGTGATGACGCCGTCAAAGGGCGCGTAGACCTTCTCGAAGGATTGCAGCTCACGCAGCCGCTCGACGTTGGCCTGCGCGGATTTGACGGCGGCGGCGGTGGCCGCTGCCTGGTTGACGAAGGTGTCCGTGTCCTGGCGGGAGACGGCGTTGGATTGGACGAGTCCGGTGTAGCGCTCGGCCTGGATGCGGGCGTTGTTGGCTGTGGCCTGCGCGGTCGTCAGTTCAGCCTGCGCCTGTGCCAGTTGCTCGTCCACTTCGGGGGTTGCGATCTCGGCCAGCAGAGCGCCTTTCTTGACCCGCGCGCCGATGTCGAAGTGCCACTTCGTCAGGTAGCCGGAGGTGCGCGCGTAGATCGGCGCGTCCGTCCAGGCGGTCACGTTGCCGGGAAGAATAAAGCTGTCCACCGGCGCGCCGGCTTTGGGCGTGGCGGCAATGACAGTGGGCGCGGCCTGCTCGGTGGTGGTGGTGGCCAAAACTGCATCGGCGATGTGGCGGCGCAAAATGCCGTAGCCGGCCAGAGCGGCAGTGACGACGGCGACGACCGCCATGCCGACGAGAGCCTTGTTGGGCGAGATGGGCGCTTGCGGGGGCGCGGCGTTGTGGTCATTCGCCGGTTGCTGCGGATTCGCTTCGTTGCTCATAAAAAATCACTCCGAAATCTCGTCAAACTCGTCGATACTGCCAGTCTGTTGAAGGCCGTGAGCCGTCTTGCGGCGGCCTTCCTGCTGGCCGTGTACGACAGAGAAAAATGCAGGCACAAAGAAGAGCGTGGCCACCGTGGCCAGCAGCAGCCCGCCGATGACGGCGCGGCCCAGCGGCGCATTCTGCTCGCCGCCGTCGCCCAACCCCAGCGCCATCGGCACCATGCCGATCATCATGGCCAGCGCGGTCATCAGCACCGGACGCAGGCGGACAAAGCCGGCGTTCAGCGCCGCAGTGCGCGCGTCGCCGACGAGGACTTCAAGCTGCTCGCGAGCAAAGCTCACCACTAGAATCGAGTTGGCCGTGGCCACGCCCATGCACATGATCGCGCCGGTCAGCGCCGGCACGCTGAGCCGCGTGTTGGTGAGGAAGAGGAACCAGACAATGCCGGCCAGCGCCGCGGGCAGCGCCGAGATAATCAGAAACGGATCAAGCCACGACTGGAAGTTGACAACAATCAGCAGATAAACCAGCAGAATCGAAAAAGCCAGCCCGCCCAGCAGGCCGATGTAGGAGGCTTTCATCGTCTCGCTCTGTCCGCGCAGATCAAAGTGCGAGCCGCGCGGCAGATCGCCCTGATGATGGGCAATGATCTCCTCCACACTGCGCGTCACGCTGCCCAGACCGGTTCCATTCACGTTGGCGTAGATGTCGATCACCGGCTGCACATCGTAGTGGCTCACCGTACCCAGCTCGGCTCCCGGCGTGACGGTGGCCAAATTGCCCAGCACCTGCGCGGGCTGCGGCGTGCCGGGAACGTCAGTGGAGAGCTTCTGCGTTGTGGCAGCGCCGGTGACGGGCAGGCTTTCCAGCGCGGCCAGCGAGTCGAGTTTGTACTGCGGCGCCTGGATGGCGATGTTGTAGGTGACGCCGCTTTTGGGGTCGAGATAGAAGTTGGGCGCGGTTTGGAAGCTGCCGCTCAGTGAGATCAGCAGGCTGGTGGCCACATCCTTCTGCGTGAGTCCCATGCTTTGGGCGCGGGTGCGATCCACGTCCACCGTCATCTTGGGATAGTCGAAGGGCTGCTGGATACGCGCATCGGTTGCGCCGGGAACGTAGCGAACCTCATTCAGTATCTTCTCTGCCAGCGCGCGGTTGCCGTATAGGTCCGGCCCCACAATCTGAATATCGATGGGCGCGGAGAGGCCGAAGTTGAGAATCTGCGTAACGATGTCGACCGGCAGCACGTAGAAGGTCACGCCGGGATACTCGCGCGCCAGCACGCCGCGCAGACGATCGACATACGCCGCCGTGGGGTGGTGCTCCGCGCTCAACTGCACCTGAATGTCGGCATCGGCCGGACCGATGGGCGCCGAGGTCGAGTAGGAGAGATTCAGGCCGGAGTAGGGCAGGCCGATGTTGTCCACGATGGAGACGACCTCTTTGGCCGGAATCTGCTCGCGGATGGTGGCGTCGATGTGATCGCAGAGCGCCGCCGTCTCCTCGATGCGCATTCCGGTGCGGGCGCGCACGTGAATCTTGAACTGGCCGGAGTCCACTGCGGGAAAGAAGTCCTCGCCGAGGTTGGGCGTTAGCAGCCCCAGCGAGCCGACGGCAAACAGAATGAAGAGAATGAGAAAGACTGCGGCGTGGTCCACGCACAGCGTCAGCAGGCGCAGATACGCCTCGCGGAAGCGCTCGAAGCCGGATTCGAATCCGCTCTGGAAGCGAATGAAGGGATTGCGGCTGGCGCGTTTCTGCTGGGCTTCGGCGTCGTCGTGCTCGCGCAGCAGATACTTGGCCATCGTCGGCACCAGGGTGCGCGAGAGAAAGTAGCTGGCCAACATGGCAAAGACCACCGCCTCGGCCATGGGCACAAACAGATACCGTGCCACACCGCTCAAAAAGAACATGGGGACAAAGACGATGCAGATGGCCAGGGTCGAGACCAAGGCCGGAACGGCGATCTGCGCCGAGCCGTCGAGAATCGACTGCTCCAACTCCTTGCCGGACTCCAGATTGCGATTGATGTTTTCAATGGCGACGGTGGCGTCATCGACGAGAATGCCGACGGCCAGCGCGAAGCCGCCCAGCGTCATGATGTTGATGGTCTCGCCCAGCGCGTAGAGCGCGGCCAGCGAGCAGAGAATGGAGAGCGGAATGGAGACCGCGATGATGACCGTGGAGCGCCAACTGCCCAGAAAGACCAGGATCATGATGGCGGTCAGGCAGGCGGCGATGATGGACTCGCGCACCACGCCGCCGATGGCGCCGCGCACAAAGATCGATTGATCGGCGAGCGCGCTGATGCGCAACTGTGGCGGCAGTTGGCCCTTGATGGCAAGCAGCTTCTTCTGCACCCCGCTGATAATGTCCAACGTGGAGGCCGAGCCGGTCTTCATGATGGCCATCATCACGGCGCGCTTGCCGTCCACGCGCACAATGTTGGTCTGCGGCGGGTTGCCGTCGCGCACATGGGCCACGTCGCGCACATAAATCACCGCGCCGTTCACCGCCTTGATAGGCAGGTTGTTCAGCTCGTCAACAATGGGCGGCGCGGAGTTGGTCTCGATAGCGTATTCGAAGCGATCGATCTTCATCGTGCCCGACGGCGCAATGAAGTTCTGCGCGGAGACAGCGTTGACCACATCGGCTGGCGAGAGGCCCTTGGCCTGCAACGCGTGCAGGTCGATGTCCACCTGCACTTGGCGCGCCTTGCCGCCATAAGGGTAGGGCGTCTGCGCGCCTTCAATGGTCGCCAGTTGAACGGCGATGTTGTTGCGCGCCACGTCCGCCACCTGCTGCTCGTTCAGGCCTTGCCCGCTGACGCCCAGCATCAGAATGGGCACGCTCGACGCGTTGTACTGGATGATGAACGGCGGCGTGGCTCCGGGTGGCAGAGAGCGCAACTGCACCTGGCAAACGGCCGTCACTTGGGCGATGGCCGCGCCGATGTTCACGTGCGGATGAAAGAAGATTTTGATAATGCCGACGCCGCTAAGTGATTGCGACTCGATGTGATCGATGTCGTTGACCGTCGTGGTCATGCCCCGTTCGCTGTTGAAGATGATGCGGGTGGACATCTCCTGCGGGGAGAGTCCGGCGTAATTCCACACCACGGTCACGACGGGAATGTCGATATTGGGAAAGATGTCCGTCGGCATCGAGAGGATGCTGAAGACGCCGAGAATCAAAATCAACAGCGCAAAGACGACAAACGTATAAGGCCGCCGCAGCGCCAGCCGGACAATCCACATAATGCAGTTACTCGCTTCTTAGCCGAATTGCCGAGTCCAGATCACTTCAGAATGGTTATCAAAGCCCCGGTCCGGTCATGGAAAACTCACCGGATCCGGAAGCGGACGGCACTCACCACCCAGTTCCATCCTAACAACCTATTCAAACTTCCATCGTAGTCCAACAGAAGAGGCAAAATCAGTCAAAAACCTGCCCACGCTATTATGTGACGGACGGTAAGGCGAATAGGATGCGCAATGCAACCGGCGGCTTCTTGCCTTCCCACTCGTGTTTCGCCCAGACCGTTGCCCCGGCGCTGCCCCCGAAACGCGCTGGCTTCGCTTACAATAGCTACGGCTTCTAACGACGGAAAATGCGGTTTTCTACGGGTTTTCATCAGGCCGCCGCCCTTAGCGGTCGAAACCTTTCAGGAAACTCAAGCGTCCGTAGAAACGGGTGCGGGTGGAGTGTCTTCCGCCCTGAAATGGTCATTACGACAGCGGTCGGCAGTCCGTTGACCGGAATCACATTCGCTGTGGACTGACGGCCGTCTACGGTAACGAGTACACGACAGGAATCGATATCATGTCCTTTGAAGAGACGCCAGAGACCCCTCTGGCCGCATACAGCATTAAGCAACAACCCTCCGCCCCCAGGCCTTCCGGGGTGCGCATCGTCATTTATTTGGTGCTGGTGAGCACTGTGATGTTTGCAGTATGGCTGTTCTATGCGAACAATAAAAAGGCAGCAGCAAACAGCGCCAGTCAGGCTGCCGCGCTTCAGAACCGAGCGATTCCCGTACAGGTTACGGCCGCCGAGCAGAAGCCCATGCCCATTTTCCTGACCGCGCTGGGCACCGTAACGCCCTATATGAGCGTCACCGTCAAGGCACGTGTCAACGGCGAGCTGGAGCCGGTCAAGTTCACCGAGGGCCAACAGGTCAAACAGGGCGAGACCATCCTGGTCATCGATCCCCGGCCCTACCAGGCCGCTCTGGATCAGGCCAAAGGAACTTTGGCCCACGATCAGGCGCTGCTCAAGGACGCACAGGCTGAGTTTGCCCGCTACAAGGCTCTCTATGACGCCGGCGTGGTCTCCAAAGAGAGTATGCAAGCCTACGAGGCCTCCCAGGGACAGTACCAGGGAGCCATCGAAGCCGACAAGGCCGCCGTTGAGACCGCACAGTTGCAACTCCAGTGGTGCACCATCAAGTCGCCCATCAACGGCAAGATCGGCCTGCGCCTGGTCGATCCCGGCAACATCATCACCGCCAACACCACCAATTTGGTGATTATCAACCAGTTCCAGCCCATCGCCGTCTACTTCACGCTACCAGAGGACAAGCTGCCTCAGGTACTGCGCAAGCTGGCCGCGGAAAAACGCCTCTCCGTGGACGCCTACGACCAGGGCGATACGCGGAAGCTGGCCACCGGCTACCTGCTCACCGCCGACAACCAGATCGACACCACCACCGGAACCGGCAAGCTGAAGGCTGTCTTCGACAACAAGGATCAGGCGCTCTTTCCCAATCAGTTTGTCAACATTCATCTGGTGATGGAGAACCGGCTTAATGCGCTGGTGGTGCCCTCGGCAGCGCTTCAGTCCGGCCTGCAAGGCTCCTTTGTGTGGGTCGTCGATTCCGACGCCGCCAAAAAATCCGCGACCGCCCGGATGCAGTCCGTGACCATCGCCTTGGCCGAGGGGCAGGTAACCATCCTCGACGGCGGCCTCTCTCCTGGCCAAAACGTCGTGGTCGATGGCGCGGACCGGCTGAAACCCGGACAGAGCGTCTCCGTCAGTAGCGCGCAGAAGCGGGGCGGGCAGTCGGCCGGCCAAGGCATGGCAACTCAGGGCGCGGCTTCGGGCGATCAGCAGAAAACGAAGGAGAAGCAGTGAGCCTGAGTCCTTCCCGGCCATTCATTCTGCGCCCTGTGGCGACTTCGCTGCTGATGGCAGCCATTCTGCTGGCAGGCTTTGTCGGCTACCAGCAGTTGCCGGTCTCCGCACTGCCGGAGGTGGATTACCCCATCATCCAGGTGCTTACCTTCTATCCAGGCGGCGGGCCAGAGGTGATGGCCTCGTCTGTCACCGCGCCCTTGGAGCGCCAGTTCGGCCAGATGCCCGGACTCAAGCAGATGACCTCGGTCAGCTCGGGCGGCGGCTCGGTCATCACTCTGGAGTTTAATTTAGACGAAAACATCGACGTCGCCGAACAGGAGGTCCAGGCGGCCATCAACGCGGGCAATAGCTTTTTGCCCGCTGATCTACCCAATCCCCCTATTTACAGCAAGGTGAATCCCGCCGACGCGCCCATCATGACGCTGGCGTTGACTTCCAACTCGCTGCCCCTGGACAAGATTGAGGACGCCGCCGACACCAACCTGGCGCAGAAGATCTCGCAGGTGACCGGCGTGGGACTGGTTTCCATCGCTGGCGGACAAAAGCCGTCAGTGCGCATCCAGGCCAATCCCGCGCAACTGGCCGCCTACAACCTTAGCCTCGAAGACCTGCGCACCGCGCTGGCAGCCGCCAATGTTGACCAGGCCAAGGGAACGCTGAACGGTTCCCGCCAGTCTTATACCATCGGTGCCAACGACCAGTTGCTCTCCAGCAGCGACTACAAACCAGTGATCGTCGCCTATCGCAACGGAGCCGCTGTGCGCGCATCCGACGTGGCCAACATCGTCGATGCCGCCGAGAACAACCAACAGGCCGCCTGGATGGATCGCCAGCCTGCGGTCATCGTCAACATCCAGCGCCAGCCTGGAGCCAACATCATCGCTGTGGTGGACCGCATCAAGCTGCTGCTGCCGCAGTTGAAGACCAGCCTGCCTGCCTCTATCGATGTGAAGATTCTCACCGACCGAACCACCACCATCCGCGCCTCCGTCCGCGATGTGGAGTTCGAGCTGATGCTCACCATCGCCTTGGTCGTCATGGTGATCTTCCTCTTCCTGCGCAATCTTTCGGCCACCATCATTCCCTCGGTTGCCGTGCCGCTGTCCATCGTCGGCACCTTTGGCGTGATGTACCTGCTGGGTTACTCGCTCAACAACCTGACGCTCATGGCGCTCACCATCTCCACCGGATTTGTGGTGGACGACGCCATCGTGATGATCGAGAACATCTCGCGCTTCATCGAAGAGGGCGACAGCCCCATGAAGGCGGCGCTCAAAGGCAGCGAGCAGATCGGCTTCACCATCATGTCGCTCACCGTCTCGCTGATCGCCGTGCTGATTCCGCTGCTCTTCATGAGCGATGTGGTGGGCCGCCTCTTCCGCGAGTTCGCTATCACCCTGGCGGTCACCATCCTGGTCTCTGCCGTGGTCTCGCTGACGCTGACACCTATGATGTGTTCGCGCATTCTAAAGGACAAATCGGTTGCCAAGCAGACGCGCTTCTACCACTGGTCTGAGAATGTATTCAACGCCGTCATCGCTTGGTACGGGCGAACCTTACAGGTGGTCTTGCGTCATCGCTTCGCCACGCTGATGGTCACCATCGGTACGCTGGTGGGAACGCTACTTCTCTATGTAGTGGTTCCCAAGGGCTTCTTCCCGGTGCAGGATACAGGCGTGATCCTGGGTATCAGCGAGGCGCCGCAGACAGTCAGCTTCGCCTCCATGGCCGTGCGCCAGCAAAAACTCGTAGACATCCTGCTGCAAGACCCGGCTGTCGATAACATCTCCTCCTTCATCGGCGTGGATGGCAGCAACACCACGCTGAACTCCGGGCGCATTCAGATCAACCTCAAGCCCCTCGACGAGCGCAAGATCTCCGCCACCGAGGTCATCCAGCGCCTGCAGCCCAAGCTCGAAGGCGTTGAGGGCATCCAACTCTTCCTCCAGCCGCTTCAGGACCTCACTGTGGAAGATCGCGTCAGCCGCACCGAATTTCAGTACTCGCTGGAAGATCCCAACCCCGTAGAGCTGGCCACCTACACACGACGCATGGTAAATGAACTAGGCAAGGAAAAGGTCGTTACCGACGTGGCCAGCGACCTGCAGGATCAGGGCCTGGGAGCGCAACTCGTCATCGACCGCGACGTCGCGGCAAGGCTGGGCATCGCCATGGCAGACGTGGACAACACCCTCTACGACGCCTTCGGCCAGCGCCAGGTCTCCACCATCTTTACCCAGCTTAACCAGTACCACGTAGTGATGGAGGTCGGCCAGAACTTCCAGACTGATCCATCCATGCTGAACGATCTCTACGTCCGATCTGGCAACGGAACGCAGGTTCCGCTTAGCCAGTTGGCTCACTGGGAGCAGGCACGCGCGCAACTTTCCATCGGCCACCAGGGCCAGTTCCCCTCCACCGTCGTCAGCTTCAACCTGGCCCCCGGCAAGGCGCTGGGAGACGCCGTGGAAGCCATGAATCGCGTCGAGCAGCATATCCAGATGCCCAAGGCCATTAACGCCAGCTTCCAGGGCACCGCCGCCGCCTTTCAGACCTCGCTCAGCAATGAGCCGCTGCTTATCCTGGCCGCGCTCATCACCGTCTACATCGTGCTGGGCGTACTCTATGAGAGCTACATCCATCCCATCACCATCATTTCTTCGCTGCCTTCTGCGGGTGTGGGCGCGCTGCTGGCACTGCTCATCACGCACACCGAGTTCAGCGTGATTGCGCTGATCGGCATCATCCTGCTCATAGGCATTGTGCAGAAGAATGCCATCATGATGATCGACTTTGCCCTGCAGGCCGAGCGCGGAGAAGGCAAATCCGCCGAAGCCGCCATCTTCCAGGCCTGCCAGTTGCGCTTCCGCCCCATCCTGATGACCACCCTGGCCGCCATGCTGGGCGGTTTGCCTCTGGCTTTGGGCGGAGGCGTCGGTGCCGAACTGCGCCGCCCGCTGGGCATCACCATCGTCGGCGGGCTGCTCATGTCGCAGGCCCTCACGCTTTACACCGTGCCCGTCATCTACCTTTACTTCGACAAGCTGGCGCAGCGCATGAAGCCGAAAAACAGTGAACAGCGGACAGTGGACAGTGGACAGTTTTCCGAGTCTGGAATTTAACTCTTAGCCGAGTGCCCCACCCACGCCGCGTTTTTGTTTTTGCGGCTAGGGTGGGATACCTCAAACCTCAACCAACCTCCAGCTAATAGCGATAAGCTAGAAGCTGAAAGCTAAGGTCCATGCATCTCTCCGCACCATTCATTCAGCGCCCGGTTGCCACCTCATTGCTCTCGCTGGCCCTTCTGCTGGCTGGCTCGGTGGCTTACTCGCTGCTGCCCGTGGCTTCGCTGCCCAACGTCGATATGCCGGTCATCGGCGTGGGTGCGGGAATGCCGGGTGCCAGCCCAGAGACCATGGCCTCCTCCGTCGCCACCCCGCTGGAGCGCCAGTTCGGACGCATCGCCGGCATCAATCAGATGACCTCGTCCAGTTCCCTCGGCTCGGCCTCGGTCAATCTGCAATTCGACATCAACAAAAACATCGACGCAGCCGCCCGTGACGTGCAGGCTGCCATCAACGCGGCGCGCAGCCAGTTGCCCGCCAATCTACCGCAGAATCCCAGCTACCGCAAGGCCAATCCCGCCGAGTCGCCGGTTCTCATCCTCACCCTGACCTCCGATGTGGTTCCCAAACGACAAATGTACGACATGGCCGATTCCATCCTCTCGCAGAAGATCGCGCAGATTGACGGCGTGGGCCAGGTATTCGTGGGTGGCAGCTCTAGCCCCGCAGTACGTGTCGAGTTGAACCCCATGCAGTTGGGCAATAACGGCGTAGGCCTGGAGGCCGTGCGCACCGCGCTGGCCGGAGCCAACGCCAATCGTCCCAAGGGTGCCTTTCATGACGACCAGCATCGCTGGCAGATAAGAGATAACGACCAGATATTCAATGCCAGCGATTATGCGCCCATCATCGTCGGCTACAACAAGCAGACCGGAGCGCCGGTGCGCGTCTCCGATCTGGGAACGGTTTCAGACAGCGTCGCCAACATTCTTACCGCCGGCGTTACAGGCAGCAACGGACCCGGCAAGCAGCGCGGCGGGCTTAAAGACGCGATCCTGATCTTTGTCTACAAGATTCCCGGCGCCAATGTCATCTCCACCGTGGATGCCGTAATGGCGGAGATGCCTCGCCTGCAAGCCGCCATTCCGCCCACCATCACCATCAGCGTGGCCATCGACCGCACGACTACCATTCGCTCCAGCGTGCGCGACGTGGAAATTTCGCTCATGATCAGCGTGATACTGGTCGTGCTCGTGGTCTTTCTCTTCCTGCGAGAAATTTGGGCCACCATCATTCCCTCCATAGCCGTGCCCCTCTCGCTGCTGGGCACCTTCGGCATAATGTATCTGCTCGGCTACACCATCGACAATCTCTCGCTGATGGCTCTCACCATCGCCACCGGCTTCGTCGTAGACGACGCCATCGTGGTCATTGAGAACATCACCCGATACCTCGAAATGGGCGAAAAGCCCTTCGATGCCGCCATGAAAGGCTCCAAGGAGATCGGTTTTACGGTGCTGACGATGACCGCCTCGCTCACTGCCGTTTTTATTCCAATTCTGTTGATGGGCGGCGTCGTCGGCAAGCTCTTCCGCGAGTTTGCCGTCACCTTGTCGGTGGCTATTGCCGTCTCGCTGCTGGTCTCGCTCACCACCACGCCCATGCTCTGCGCCCGCTTTCTCAAGTCGCGCGACGAGAGCCGCCACGGCCCCGTCTATCGCGCCAGCGAACGTGCCTTCCTGTGGCTGCGCGACGAGTACGCTGGCGGCCTGCGCTGGGTGCTGCAACACCAGTGGCTGATGCTGTGTGTGGTCTTTGGCACTGTGGCCCTGAACATCTATCTCTTTATCATCGTGCCCAAGGGCTTCTTCCCGCAGCAGGACACCGGCCGTCTGGGCGGCAGGACCACGGCCGCCCAGGACATCAGCTTTCTCGCCATGCGCGACAAACAACGCGAGCTGGCGCAGATGGTGCTGGCCGATCCCGCCGTTGCCACGGTTACGGCCTTCGTCGGAGGCGGCGGACCGGGCGGAGGCAGCTCCAATATTGGCAATATGCAAGTCGGGCTTAAGCCCCTCAACCAGCGCCCGGGCCATGTCTCCTCCGACGATGTGGTCAATCGTCTGCGTAAGCAGTTGAACAGCGTTCCAGGTGCCGTTCTCACCCTGCAGGTCCAGCAGGAATTCCAAACGGGCGCGCGCGGCGGCGCGGCGCAGTACCAGTACACGCTCTCGGACGAGAATACGAGTGAACTGAACATCTGGGTGCCGCAGATGCTGGATCGCATGAAGGCCATGCCCGAGTTGCGCGATACCTCCACCGACCAGCAGAATCAGGGGCTTGCCGCCAACCTGGTCATCGACCGCGACTCCGCCTCGAGGCTTGGCATTACCGTTGCCGCTATCGACCAAGTACTCTATGACGCCTTCGGCCAGCGCGAAGTCTCCACCATGTACACCGCGCTCAACCAATACTTCGTAGTGATGGAGGTCGATCCCATTTATCAACAGAGCCCCGACGCGCTCAACGGCATCTTCATCAAGTCCTCCGCCGGAGCCATGGTCCCGCTCTCCGCCATTGCCCACTTTGAAGCAAAGCGCACCTCACTGCAGGTCAACCATCAGGGCCAGTATCCGGCCGTCACGCTCACCTTCAACCTGGCTCCCAATGTTGCCCTCGGAGACGCTGTCGCGGCCATCGAAAAGGCACAGGACGAGATGAATTTCCCCTCTTCCATCCACGCGTCCTTTCAAGGAACCACGCAGGCTTATCAGGATGTGAAGAAGAATATGGGCTGGTTGATTGTGGCTGCGCTGACCGCTGTCTACATTGTCCTCGGCATTCTTTACGAGAGCCTCATCCACCCGTTTACCATTCTCTCCACGCTCCCGCCGGCCGGCGTCGGTGCCATTCTCGCCCTAATGCTCACCGGAACCGATCTGAGCATTATCGCCCTGATCGGCATCATCCTGCTCATCGGCATCGTTAAAAAGAACGCCATCATGATGATCGACTTTGCCCTGCAAGCCGAGCGCGACGAGGGATTGCCGCCTGTCGAGGCGATCTATCAAGCGTGTTTATTGCGCTTCCGCCCCATTATGATGACCACCATGGCCGCCCTCTTCGGCGGCCTGCCGCTGGCCATCGGCATGGGAGTCGGTTCCGAACTCCGCAAGCCCCTCGGCATCGCCATCGTCGGCGGTCTCCTTGTCTCCCAGATGCTCACCCTCTTCACCACTCCCGTCGTCTACCTCTTCTTCGACCGTCTGCAATGGCGCGTCATGAAGTTGCATCGCATCGGCGCAGAGCTGGAAGAAGCGCCGACAGACTAATATTCAGCTTTTCTCTGTTCATCGTGCTACTCTGATTCTTCGCTTTGATCTTGTGTTATTGCGGAGGTGCGTTTGGGCGTTCTGAGCAGGATTGGCATTGCTCTCGATTCGGATCTCATCAAGCGGTTTGACCGCTCCATTGCGCGGCGCGGCTATACCAATCGCTCCGAGGCCTTTCGCGATCTGATTCGCGACCGCCTCGTGGGTGAGCGCACTGCGGCACCTGATGCGATTGTCGTCGGCACCGTCACGCTGATCTACGACCACCACGCCAGCGGCATCACCGATAAGCTCACCGAGTTGCAGCACGCGCACCACGAATTGGTGGTCTCCACTAGCCACGCGCATCTGGATCACGACTCTTGCCTTGAGGTGCTGATCGTGCATGGCAAGTCGGCCAACGTGGAGAAGTTCGCCGATCTGCTGATCGGCCTCAAGGGCGTGCAGCACGGGCGGTTGGTGATGACCGTGCCGGAGTCCGCGCTGGCCCAGCCCTCAGAGCCGAAGCATAAGCATCCGCTCAAGCATTGAGCGTCCGTCAAAAGCTGCGTCCTAACGCGAATCGCAGCAGAAGCGGTTCAGTGGGATGGTTAACGCGTCCAAATCCTGGCGCGGATGTTGAAGTTATTTGGTAGACATAGGCGTAGTCTATGTCGGCATCTTTGCGGTTAAGCATATTCAGTAATTCGGCCGTAACGCGCCATCTCTTGTGAATTTGATAACCGATCTCCCCATTGAGCAACACCGTTTGATTTGACTGATAAAGTCCGTCAGAGGTCAAAGAACGCGGGCCAAAGTAGCGCAGGCGCAAACTCGACGTGAAGCCAGCGTAATCGTGCAGTGTGACGCCCGAGGAAATCACCACGCTGACCGCTTCAGGCACCAGTTTGCCTCCCGGGCCGCTCTGTTGCGCATAGAAGGAGCCAACTGCGTTGCCATTGATTGTGATGGAGCTATTCGTGACGGTCTGTGCCGCATCATCCGGGTCGATCTGGGTAAATTGGGCGCGGGAATCCGCAATGTCAAAATCAATAGCCAAGTGTTCCGTTGGCGTGTAGTAGTTCGCCCATTCGAGGCCATAGCGATTGCTCGACTGTTCTGAAGCAGACGTGCCGCCGGTGTCGCCATCCTGCAACAATTCGGAATTACTGCGAAGATACCAGAGGGCAAGAGTGCTTTGCAGATGAGGGACGGCCACCGTGCGCACGCCGATTTCCCCGCCTTTGGTTTGGACCAGGGGGGGGATTTTCGTGTTGAGTGTACCGTGGTATGGATTGTCCGGCGAAACCGGTTCCACCTGCTGCGTCGCGCCACGCCCGTCGTTCGAGTGAAAACCGAATCCGCCCTGCAAATAGAACTCAGTATTGGCCCACGGGCCGAAGATCAAACTCGCTTTGGGGCTGGGCAGAAACTTGCTGGCTGAGCCGGAATTGGCCGCGTTCACCTTCGTGGTGGTGCCATCGGGCAAAGTAACAATATCGGAAGGGTAAGCAAGGCTGGTGACGACAAATTTCTCGTCGTCGCCGCGCAGGGCTACCACCGAGCGGAATTTGTTCGCCCACTGGATTCTATTTTCCACATAAGCACTGCCTATCATGTCCGTAAAGTTATCCCGCTCCGTGGTCGCAGGCAAAGCCGGACAGGCGCTGGGAAAAGTGGTAGGGCCGCCACCATCCACGCTGATACTGACCGTGGATGTATAGGTGTTGCAGATGGTGTCATTGAAAGTGATGCCGGTGGCGGAATAATCGGTTTTGGTCGTGCGCCTGCGATCTTCCGTCCCGTAAAGGCCGTTGTTGATCCAATCGTTGCGGAGTTGCACGCCGAAGGTATTGGAGATCTTGCGGCCAGACCATGTGCTGAAGACTGTGTGATGCGCGTCCAACCCGCCCACCCAGCGCCTATCCTGCTGCTCAAACTGGTCGCCTCTGTTGTGGTCCACCAGGTAGTAAGTGAAATCGGAAAATAAATCCATATCATAATAAAACGCGTAGGCAGCGATTCTCGACTCGGATTTTGTGTCTCGGTGATGACCCTCGCCCTGCAAGCTATATCGCTGGCTGTGGCCGCCGTCAGACGGGTTCAGTGTACCGAAGAAACCAACCAACGACTGCGCGGCAACGGGGATCTGATCGCTCGAATTCCATTTGCCGTGGTAAGCGCGAGTCGCGAGGCTGGCGCCATTGGTGTCGTCGCCCCGGCTGTAGGTGAGCAAGCCGTTGATCTTGTTAAAACCATCCGGATGCTTCCATGGGCCGTCATAGTAAGTCTCTTCCGCGCCGTACAGCAGATTGCCCTTGCCGAGCTTTTGCGATGCGCCAAAAACTGCCCGCCCGTAATTATGTGTCCCGCCCTCCACCTTGAAGAAGTTCTCAGGCAGCGTCTTGAAAAATTCCACATGGGCCACGGCCGCCGAGCCAAAGTTGCCGACATTCGCATAATATGGACCTTTCTCGAAATCCACTCGCTTCACAAACTCCGGGATCACGGTGTTCATATCCGAGTAGCCTTCGCCGTGCGCGTGCGAAGGAAGGTTCAGCGGCATATCGTCGAGGAAAATCGCAATATCCGTGCCGTGGTCGAGATTGAAACCGCGAAGAAAATACTGGTTGGCCTTGCCGCCGCCGGAGTGTTGCGTGATGATGAGTCCCGGGACCGTCTCCAAGACTTCTCCCGAACGCAGGATCGGGCGATCCTGGATTTCCGTTGCGCCCACCGTGCCTTGAGAGCCGGATTCGGCAATTCCGATGAGGTCATCCTCCCAGCCCTTTACACTGATAGTGGTGCTCACGGTGCCCACTGTTAGAGAGATACGCAGCGGGGCCGGCGCGCCACTGGCCCCGATGGAGACCAGAATTTCTTTGCTTTCAAAACCGGGATTCGACACGACAAGTCGATAATCGCCTGCCGCGAGTCCAGAAAAAATGAAGGAGCCGTTCGTGTCCGACTGTGTCGTTCTTTGTACAGTGCCGTTTGCGCTTTGAACCTGCACGGTAGCCCCCGCAATCACCGCGCCAGACGTGTCAACGACGCGCCCGGTGAGGAAAATCTCCTGCGCGGCCAAAAGGCACGGCACCAGCAGAAGATATAAGGCAGCCTGCTTCTTCAGAATCATCTACGGCAACTCCGATTGAAAATTATCAAGGCAGAATGGCTCAACTTTATACGTTCTTGCACAGACAATGCGGCCAGAAGATGGAAGCATCATCAGCGCCCTGAAGATGATTATTTCATGCGTAGCACGGATCGCGTATTTGTATGTGACGCAATTCGACAATGTTCGTATGCGTAGATTGGCACTCCGCGCCATTGTGTCTGAGGGAATATGAAGCAAATATTCTAGCGATCCTGCATCGGCGTTGCGGATTTCATGCGGCTCAAATCGGCCTGGATTGCATATAGACGCTTCTGCTCTTTCCGGGTCACGGCACGCGGCAAGGGCTGGGCGTAAAACTCAAGAATGTTCTCCCGCAACTGGGCCGAAGTTTTATCAAAGCTGTGCGCGGACAGCTTGGCCAGCAGGCCAGCATATGCATCGTCCGCAAGGGAGTATTCTCCTGCAATAGTTTTGCTTCCGTCATCAAGATTGCAATCAGGCAAAGCCAATTTGCCTGCACGCTCCTCTTGCAGCAGGGCGCGATAGCTATCCGTGGTTTTATTGATGCTCTTGATATACAAGTCTTCCGTCTTTGGGGTGGGATTATTGAATCCCAATCCTTTGAAGAGACCTATTCTCGGCATAAAACGCAGAAGTGTGGATAAGATGCGCGTACCCAAGTCGGGCCTGTCATATTCCTTTCCCCACTCTCTTTGATAATCCGAGCGAGAGAGGCGATAGATAAACTTCCGCTGGTCGAAGTTATTTGTCTCGCGGATCAGATTTTTCTTGCGTGCCTGAAGAGCCACCTGGGTCATCTGCGGAATCAGCCGACTGATAAAAAACCGATAGGAGCCAATCGCCATGTCTTCGTGCATGAGCACGTCCTTTAACTCCACGCCATAGACAACGGGAAAGGCCCGATCCAGCAGCGGTTTCGAAACCTGAAATCCAATAAAGTCATGATACTGTTGCGGCGCATAACGATTCTTGGCCACTTGCAAAGTATCAAACCCAAACTCCGTCTTCAAATGCGCGGACTTATCCTGCGCATAGCGAACTGAGTTGCCGTATCTCACGCGCAATTTTGGATAATGGAGAGCGACTGCTTCATTGACCGCAGGATGACCGTCGATGTCCGCAATGTAATGCGAAAGCGCGCCTAGAGCAAAAGCATACTCGTCAGCATTCTGACTTTCATTTAGTAACTCCAGAACAAAGTCTCCGCTGCGAACATAATGAGTTAGTTCGCTGAATTGCCTGCTGCCAAAAGGATAGTAACCCAGGTCTTGAATTACAGAACCGCCATAGGCGTAGGCATGAGCTTCCTTGATCTGATCTTCAGTAATTCCTGGAAAGCGTTCAATAAGTAGCGGCCGAATTCCGGTGGTCCATGCCAGGTCTACGATCTCTTCATGAGTCAGAACGGAATAGGAAGATGCGCTGCCGCACAGCAGCAGCAGCGCCGCGACAAGGAATGCTGCGCGGGGAAGCCGCAGAAGACACGGACGATTCATCGGGTTGGATGCGCGGCTCAGATACGGCCAATCAAAAGAAGTACCACAACAACCAATACTACAAATCCTATTCCGCTGCTCGGATAATAGCCCCAGTTTCTGCTATGCGGCCATGTCGGCAGCGCGCCGATCAGTACAAGGATCAACAATACGAGCAAGATTGTTCCCAGCATATTTTTCTCCTGCGTTGCCGCATGGTGCGCCTCCGGCTTAAAGTGCGCCGAATTGCAACGATGGCTTGAGTCTTTCACGCTGCGAAGAGAAAATCTGCTCAATCGGATACAGTATGATGGCTCCATCGCTGGCACGTCATTCACGGCTTGGCGTGGGTCGGAATCAGTAGCGTGACGGCGTCGGGCACAATCCCGATGCGCACCGGCAGCTCGCCCAGATACTCGCCATCGGCCTCGACGTAAATGTGCTGCGCAAATCCATCGCGCGGGCGGCACTCCACCGAGACGGCGTCCAGAACTTCAATCGCGCCCGTGAACTTCGCGCGGCCCATCAAGACTCCAAGCAGAAAGCGGAAGTAGCTGAGGCGGCTGCGGGTCTTGAAGGCCACCAGGCGCAGGCCCTCGTGGTGCAGCGTGGCGCCGGGAATAAAGTCATTGAGCACGCCGCCGAAGTTACGAATACGCACCGCCAGCAGCTCGGAGACCTCTTCCACGCGCGGCGAGCCGCCCTCGCTCTCGACAAAGACGGCTTCGAAGAGAGGAAACGAGTGCATCGCCCAAACGCGAAAGCCTTCGATGAGATAGAGAAGGTAGCCGATGCGGCGCTTCAGCAAGGGGTCAAGCCGGGAGATAAACAGCGCATCCGCGCCCACGCCGGCGGCCACCGTAAAGTAGCGAGAGCGGCTTGCGCCGGCGGCGTCGCGATATGTGATCTGCCCCACGGAGAGACGCACCGGAACGGCGGTGAGCAGCTTGCGCACTGCCTTGGCTGGAGAAGTATGCAAGCCCAGGTTCGCGGCCAGCGCGTTGGCGGTCCCCAGCGGTACCACGCCCAGAGCCACCGTGGTTCCCACCAGGCTCTGCAAAATCTCATGCACAGTGCCGTCGCCGCCGCAGGCAATGATGGTGTCGCAGCCGCGGCGCGCGGCCTCTGTTGCCTGCTGGCCGGCGCTGCCCGGTTCGTAGGTCTCCAGCGCCTCGGCTTCAACACCCGCGTCGCGCAGCACGGCGAGCGCCTTCTCGATGGCCGCGCGTCGGCCGCGCGAGTGCTGGCCGGAGGCCGGATTGTAGATCAGCGCGACACGGCGCATGGCGTTTCCTCTGGAGTCTTCGCGCCGCGCGCGAGTGTAATGCGTGAGCTGTCTTCTTATTCTCGCATTAGTCGGCGATTCGGTCAGTTTTCCGCCGCAGGGAACTCTTTGCCATTCTCCAGTGTCTAAACAGAGAGAGAGGCGCGATAATGGTTAAGACTGCTTCGGATACTGTCCACTCTTCACTGAAAGGAACTCACGCCATGACCCTGCTCGACGCTCCTGTCTATGACGAAGCCCGCGAACGCCGCCACCAGCTGCTGCTATACAGCTTGGCGGGGCTGCTGCTGGCTCTCTTTGTGGGCTTTTGGCTGGCGGCCAGCCGCCCGGTGGACTGGCCCTGGAACTGGTACAGCCACCTGCGCGGAAGAATCACCGCCGACCGCTTCCTCACCGCTGTCGAGAAGAACGACCTCCCCGCGGCCTACGGCATCTGGCTGCACGATCCCCAGTGGCAGCAGCATCCGGCCCAGTACACCGCATACTCATTCGACCGCTTCCAGGATGACTGGAGTTCGCAAAGCCCTGATAATGATTATGGAGCCATCAAAAGCCACAAAATTGTGCTGGCAACCATGCACGGAAACGTGCTGTTGATGGCGATTCTCGTCAACGGACGCAAAAGCAAGGCCCTCAACCTCGACTACGACCCCAAAACCCACGCCCTCAACTTCTCGCCTCCCGGCATCGAACTGTACCTCGGGCCGTAGCGGAGCTGCTCCCCGCACCCCCGCCTATTATCCCCCTGTCATCCTCCGCTTTTTCCCCCCCGCCTTTCTCTTCCCTCTTCCCTGATCCCTACTCCCGGTGGTGGGTCAGTTTGAAGGGTACAGGCTCTAGCCTCCCCGCGCTATACTACCTCCGTGTCCGGCACGCCCCAGCTCGGCTTCCAAACCACCAGCGACTACATCCTCGGCCCCGACCCAAATTCGAATCCAGTCCAGGCCGCCGAGATGGCGATGGACGCCAA
>Ga0181529_10000513_pt1 | contig 56296 bp, 46 predicted proteins | sample PEATcosm2014_Bin_36_FD_119763 | JGI IMG/M metagenome (GOLD analysis project Ga0181529, IMG submission 119763) | Peatland microbial communities from MTU Mesocosm Facility, Houghton, MI, USA - PEATcosm2014_Bin10_30_metaG | ecosystem: Environmental > Terrestrial > Soil > Wetlands > Peat | place...
ACGCCGTCCGAGCGCGTGAATACCCAGGCCGCTCCGGTGTCGCCGTTGTCCCAGGGTCCACCCACAATGGCGGTGTTTCCGTCGGAGGATAGGGCCGCCGCATACCCCTGCCATACAAAACTTCCCACCGCGCCGGCGCCAATCAGCTTTGCGCCCTGTTGGCTCCACGTGCCTCCGGACCGCGTGAACACCCACGCCGCTCCGGCGAAGGCACTGTCTCCGAGGCCACCGACGATGGCGGTGTTGCCGTCCGCCGACAGCGCCACGGAGTAACCTTCTTCAGGGCTTCCCGACGCGCCGGTGCCAACCAGTTTGGCGCCCTGTTGGCTCCACGCGCCTGCAGACCGCGTAAACACCCACGCCGCCCCGGCGTGGCCGTTGTCCCAACTTCCCCCGACAATGGCCGTGTTGCCGTCGCCCGAGAGCGCCACCGAGACGCCTTGGTTCGCACTCCCGACCGCCCCAGTCCCGACTAGCTTGCTGCCCTGCTGAGTCCAAACGCCCCCCGACCGGTGGTACACCCACGCTGCTCCAGTGTTGCCGTTGTCGTTGCCTCCACCCGCTATGGCCGTGTTGCCGTCGCCCGAGAGAGCCACTGAGAAGCCCTGATCTGAGTTGCCAACCGCCCCAGTCCCGACCAGCTTGTTGCCCTGCTGGGTCCATACACCTGCCGATTGTGTGTACACCCAAGCCGCTCCGAGACCGCCGGATCCACTGGTATAGCCGTCATTGAATCCACCGACTATGGCCGTGTTGCCGTCAGCCGACAGTCCAACCGAAAAACCTTGCAGTGCATAGCCAGCACCATATGACCCTGTAGCCCCAGTTCCAACCAGTTTCCCGCCCTGTTGAATGAACTGCGCATCGGCGACTCCAACCAGAGCGCAAGCAAGTGTGAACAGAACGCTGCTTCGCACCATAGGAACTCCGCCACGCGGTGACCATCTGGGAGCGCGGGATAAGTCCCGGCTCGGTGCATGTCCGCAGCGTTCTCCCGTAGTGGGCATAGTAAAACCTCGATCTCTAATTGACAAACCAAGAAAGCAGACCTGGATTTCCAATTTGACTCCCAAGCCCCAATCATGATACACCCAGCCGCCAACTTTTGATCCTCCGATGTACAGGTTTTTCCCGGACCCGTCTCTTGGCTCCGCCAAGCGCCAGTTGAGCCCTGCCGGGAAAATCCGAAATCGGGAAACTCTGTCTTCAGTGCATCCCATAAACACCTGTCCTACCGTTACCTCCTTGGTCGCACAACTTCGCCGCTCCCATCGCCTCTCTTAGCGCGCTTGCCGCCGTCATCCCACCGATTCGCCGTGCCATGCTCCCAAAACGCCGCCGTGTGAGGTGGCTCCCGGCCAACAGCAGCCACCTGGCGCGCCTGACCAATCGGCCCCCTTTTTCACTAATCGCGGCAGCAGGCTCGTCAACCACAAGATGTCGATCCTCCTCGGCAAGAAGCCCGCTCGCACTGGCGCAAGGCCATCCGCGAGAAGCCCGAACTGGCGCAGGCGTACTTCGAACTAGTCACCGTCCAGGACCTAGGGTAAGAATTAATTCGACATCCATACCTATTTCCCGGCCCTTTCGGACGACGTTTCGTGAGTTACTCGGACGCGCTCTACAGGTGTTTCACGCGACCCTCGTCCGCGCTCCACTACTTCGATTTACTATTGGGGAATCCATGCCATGCGGAGATGCCCGGAGAGGCTGCCCGCAGTGGCGATTGATACCGCTTTCATCATTTCACCATTTTTTTCATTGACTTCGGTAGTGTGCCGCCTTATCATTCCACCAGATTATCGCGTCCGGTTTACTGTTTTTTGCCGGTAGAGGTTAGATGGGGTGAGCGTGCGGGCCACGTCGTTCTTGCGGCGCTCGCCTATATCTGGAACCGAAAGCGGGTTAGTTGGTGGTGGACTGTGCCGTTTCTGCAATCCCCTCCGACCCAAGTTAGAGACTTCAGATTTAGGAGACAACAACGATGTTGTTCAGGATGATCCGAGGAGATCGATGGAACATAGCGGTTGCCCTTTTGGGAGCCGCTCTTCTGCTTGGTGTACTGCCACCCCAAGCTAAAGCCCAGGCGGTGGCGGTTGCGGAAGTGGACGGTCACGTTCAGGACCCCAGCGGCCAGGCAATCGCCGGCGCCCAGGTCAAAATGACCGAAACCGACAAACACCAGGTGCACAACACCACAACCGACAGCACCGGCCGATTTGCCTTCCCCAACCTGCCGATCGGCCCCTACCGGCTGGATATCACGGCGGCCGGCTTTAAGGCGTACGCGCAGACCGGCATCGAATTGCAGATCGCCGTCAACCCGCAGATCCCCGTCACCATGACCATTGGCGCCGTAACGGAGAGGGTGGAGGTTTCGGCCAACGCAGCCATGGTGGAAACCAAGGAGAATGAGATTTCGCAGCTCATCGGCCAGCAGAACATCGAAGATCTGCCGCTCAACGGCCGCAACCCCACGCAACTATTCATTCTCTCCGGCGCCACTTCCAATATGACGCTGAATGGCGGCGACCTCACCGGCAGCAAGAACATCCAGGGGTCCAACGGCAGCGGCCAGTTCTCAGTGGCCGGCTCGCAGGCCAACGGCATCAACTTCCTCCTGGACGGCGGCGATAATAACGACGCCTTCAGCAACGTGGGCCTGCCGATTCCCTTTCCGGATGCCCTGGAAGAAGTCAGCATCGCGTTCGAAGGACTCCCGGCGCAGTTCGGATTGCACCCCGGAGGCGTCGTCAACGCCGTCACCAAGTCGGGCACCAACAGCCTTCACGGCGATCTGTTCGACTACTTCCGCAATGGCGATCTCAACGCCCGTCCCGAAGGCTATGGGGCGGTGGGGGCCTCCGTCAACACCCAGGCGGTGCGCGACTCCGTGAAACGCAACCAGTTCGGCGGCACCGTCGGCGGCAAGATCAAGAAAGACCGCCTGTTCTTCTTCGGCGCATATCAGGGCACGCGGCAGCGCAGCGACCCGGTCAACAACACCGCCTACGTTCCCACCGCGGCGGCGCTGCAGGGCGATTTCAGCGTGCTCGATGGAGCCAAAGCGAATGGCGGATGCCTCTCCACCGCGCGCGTCCTGAAGAACCTCCAGGGCACGCCGTATCCCAACAATCAGATCCCGGTTTCCACTTTCGATGCCGCCGGGCTCAAGCTGGCTTCCACCTATCTCCCGCTAGCCACCAATCCCTGCGGAACTGAATTGTTCGGCTACCTCACCAACAACCCCGACGACAACATTATCGGCCGCGTCGACTGGGTAGTCAGCGACCATCATAATTTCTACGGGCGCTACTATATTTACGATTTCACCGGCCTCTCGCTGTTCGACGGCCACAATTCCCTGACCACCGGCACGCCCGGCAACAAGGATCGTTCGCAAACCATGACCCTGGGCGACAGCTACACGTTCAGCGGCGGCACCAAGGTCAACGCCTTCCATGCCACCTTCGACCGGCGCCGCGACAACCGCTCGTCGGCATCCAACATGTTCAGCCCCAAAGACGTGGGCGTGAACATGTTCATCAATATCGACAACTATACTCAGCTCAGCGTCAGCAATTACTCCGGCGGCGGCTTCAACATTGGTTGCGGGACTTGCGCCCTGGCGAATTTCGACGTCAACACCTACCAGATTTCCGACGACTTTACCTGGATCAAAGGCCGCCACCAGATGACTTTCGGCTTCGACGGCCGCAAGATCCAGTTCAACTCCTATAACTACCAGCAGGCCAACGGACAGTTCACTTTCAACGGCGCTACCACCGGCGACGGACTGGCCGACCTGCTGATCGGCCGCTTCTCGGGCTTGACCGACGGCAACGTGATCTCCGATTACCTGCGCCAGACGGCCGTGGCCGCCTATGCCCAGGATGCTTTCCACGTGTCTCGCAACTTCACCGTCAATTACGGCATCCGCTGGGAGCCCTGGGATCCGACTTATGACAAGCAGGGACGCGGCAACCAGTTCAGCTTGCCGCTCTTCCAGGAGGGATGGCATAGTTCGGAGTATCCCACCGCGCCGGCCGGTTTGATCTTCTCCAAAGACACCGCGCAGGATCCCTATGGCGCTAAGTTCACGGCGTCCCATTGGGCCCTGTTCTCGCCGCGCTTAGGCATGGTGTGGGATCCCAAGGGCGACGGCAAACAGACCATCCGCGCCGCCTTCAACCTGATGCACGACACGCCCGAGATGTTCTATCCCGAGCGCTGGACCACCAATGCTCCCTACGTCTCCTCCATTTCGCTCACCAGCGGACAGTTCTCCAGTCCGTTCTCCGCCTACGTGTCGCCCACCGGCGTCGCCGGCGATCCCTTCCCCGGCAACGTGGTCTTCCCCGGCCAGGGCGCCTATGTCAGCATTCCGGCGCACATCCGGCCGCAATACATGATGCAGTGGAACATCAGCTACCAGCGGCAGTTGGCCAAGGATCTGCTGGTCACCATCAATTACATGGGCAACGCCAGCCGCCACGTCTGGGGTTCGATCGACGCCAACTACGCCGTAGGTTCCATCCCCGGCGCCTCCACGTCCAACACCAACAACCGCCGCCTGACCTATCTCACCAATGCGGCCCAAGGCCAGTATTACGCCGACATCCAGCAGACCGACGACGGCGCCACTGCCTCGTATAACGGCCTGTTCTTCACCTTCCAGAAGCGCATGTCGCACAACTTCCTGATGCAGGGCAACTACACCTGGAGCCATTGCGTCAGCACCTGGGACTTCGCCGGCGAACTGGCCGGACCCGTCTACCAGAATCCCACCGACCGGTATCCCGGCGAAAAAGGCAATTGCGGCTTCGATCACCGCCAGACCTTCAACACGTCCATCGTCGCCATCAGCCCGGGCGTCGGCGGTAAGTTCGCCAAGGCCATTACCAAGGATTGGCAACTGGCTCCGCTCATCGGCTTCGGCACCGGCAACCCCCTGCAACTCAGCGATGGCGGCAAGGACATTTCCCTCAGCGGCCAGGCTCTCGACCGTCCCGAGGTCATCCTGCCCGACCAGGTATTTCCGGCAACCAAGAGCCTGGCCGAGTATTTCAACCCGGCGGCATTCGCCTGTAACGGCTCCAACTCCACCTGCACCGTGTCCAGCGGTCTGTTTGGAAATCTGGGCCGCAACGCCATCTACGGCCCCGGCTATATCAACTTCGATATGGCCCTCAGCCGAGGATTCCGCATCGGTGAGCGTTGGAAGCTCAATCTCCGCGCCGACATGTTCAACATGGTGAACCACGCCAACTGGGGTAATCCGGGCACCAGTATCACCACCAGCAGCACGTTCGGTGTCATCAGCTCGTTCGGTTCGCCGCGCTACATTCAGATGTCGGCGAAGGTGTTCTTCTAAACAGCTGTTCTTCCGAGTAGTACCGGGCAGGCTGCCTTCCGGTGGCCTGCCCCTCTCTTCTCCCCGCCTATTTCTCTCCGCTCGGCGCCACCGCGCTCCCCGCCGCCGGTTCTTCTCCCCAAATGTACTTGCTGAACCATTCGTAGTTCTGCTCCAGCAGCCCCCGCTGCTGCTTCGGCTTGTTGATGGGATGCCCGAATCCTTTGTAGAAAATCAGCTTCACCGGGACGCCGCGGTCTTTCAGCGCCTGGTACAGTTCGTAGGAGTTGGGCGGAGGAACACGCTTGTCCTGGTCGCCCTGCTGGATCAGCGTGGGCGTTTTCGCTCGATTCACATAAGTGATCGGCGACGTCTTGCGATAGATATCCTCATCTTGCCAGGGCGTCGCCTTCAGATACTGCCGCGTGAACTCATGGATGTCGGTATTCACGTAGTAAGTCATCCAATCGGAAATGCCGGCGCCCACCGATACCGCCTTGAAGCGGTCGCTATAAGTGGTGATGAACGCCGAAATATAGCCTCCTTCGCTCCAACCCATGGCGCCCACGCGATCCTTGTCCACCAGCCCCTTGCCAATCAGATAATCCACGCCCGAAATCACATCCTGATAGTCGCCCAGCCCCAGGTTGCGCACGTTCAACGCGCGGAACGCCGCGCCGTAACCGGCCGAACCGCGATAGTTCGGCTTGAGGATCAGCGCTCCCTTGGCCGCGAACCGCTCCACCGGATAGGTCCGGTCCGGCGTCATCAGCGTGGTATCCACGCCGGTGGGGCCGCCATGGATCACCACCAGCAGCGGATATTTGCGCGACGGATCGTAATCCGCCGGCTTGATCAGCACGCCTTCCACCGCCGCGCCGTCGCTCGATTTCCACTGGATGGCTTCGCGCGTCGCCAGCTTGAATCCCTTCCACTGCGCGGCCATGTCGGTCAGATACTTCGGCTGGAAATCGCTCACCGGCGACACATACACCTCCGCGAAACGATTGGGCGCCGCCCCTACGCCGGCCAGCATCTTATGATCGCGCGTGAAAGACGCATCGGCCGCATGAAATAGCCCGGGACCGCTGATGCGGCGGATCGCCCCGCCCGCGGGATCGATGCGGAACAGGTGCGCGCTGGTCTTCTGCAGCGCCGCGAAGTAGATGCCGTCCGGTCCCCAGTCGATCAGGTTGGCGTCTTCGTCGAACGCCTCCGTCAGCAGCCGCGGCTTGCCGCCCTCCGCTGAAACCGCCGCGATATACCGGTTCGCATAGAAGAAATTCTGTGCGCCGTTGGCGGTCACATAGGCGATTTGCCGGCTGTCCGGCGACCATCGCGGACGGTTGTTGGGACCGCCGCTCTCCAGCAGTTTGCGCACATGCAGGTCCGCCAGGTCGAGCACGTAGAGCTGCTCGGTGTTCTGCGACCCCAGATCCGGGTCGCGAGTCGCGCTGAAGGCCACCCGCTTGCCGTCGGGCGAGATCGCAAAGGAGCCCACGCTGAATTGCTCGCCCTGCGTCAGGGCTTCGGCCTTGGGCAATTTCTTCACATCCGCGGGTATCTCGGCCGGGACGGCGACGCGCCACAGGTGGTTCATGGCATAATCTCCGTCGATGATGTCGAACTCTCCGTACTTGTCCTTCCGGTCCTTTCTGGCCTTCGATTCCGGCCCCGACGAAGTGAACACCATCGCAGCCCCGTCGGGAGTCCACGCCATGGCGCCGATCGCGCCCTCCTCGGCCGTCAGCGCCGACGCCTCGCCGCCCGCCGCCGAGATCACATAGATCTGCCGTTTGCCGTCGCGGTCGGAAGTGAAGGCCAGCCGGCGCGAGTCCGGCGACCATTGCGGCCCCGTGCTCGATTTCTTGCCCTGGGTCAATTGGTACTGCTCGCCGGTCGCAGTGACGGCGATCCAGATCTGCTGGATGAAATCGTTTTGGTCCCAGTTAGCCTGCTGCACCGAGTAGGCCACGTAGCGCCCGTCCGGCGAAATCTGGGCGCCGCCGGCCGATTTCATGCTCAGCGACTGGTCGATAGATGGCGTCTGCGTGAATCCCGGCAACGCGCAGACGCAGCAAACCATGGCGGCAAGTTTTGCAAACATAGCGCCAATTATCGCAGAACCGCGAGCCCGGCCTACAATTGGGAATGCCTGCCGACATCGCGGCCGCCGGCCGCCTGCATTATGAGATGGTCCGCGGACTGCTGGAGCGCGGCGCCTGTCCCGCCAACCGCGAACTGGCCGCGTCCCTCGACTTGTCCGCCGGCGCGCTCGCGGAGACCATGGCGGCGCTCGCCGCCCTGCACGGCGTGGTGCTCCATCCCCACGTCGCCGAGCCTTGGATCGTGCATCCCTTTTCGCTCACGCCGACTCTGAATTTCGTGGAAGCGCCGCGGGCACGGGATGCCGCCGCGAGCCGCGGATGGTGGGCGCCCTGCGTGTGGTGCGCCTTCGGAATCGCCGTCCTGGCCGGCGGCGAAGTGGCCATTCACACGCGTTGGGCCGCGGAAACCACGCCGCTGGTCCTGCGCGTCAAGGACGGCGAGCCGGATTCCGACTCCGCCGGCCTGCCGGTGCATTTCGCCATTCCGCCCGCCCGCGCCTGGGACAACGTGCATCGGCACTGCTCGCTGGTGCTGCCGTTTCGCTCCGCCGCCGACATCGCCCCATGGTGCGCGCGCCACCATCAGCCGCAAGGCGAGGCCGTACCGCTGCGCCAGGTCGCGCTACTCGCGCGGCTCTGGTACGGGGAACATGCCCGCTCCGATTGGCGGAAGTGGACGGTGGCCGAAGCCCAGGCGATCTTCTCCGCGGCGGGTCTGCGGTCCGCATTCTGGAATCTGGGCGAGCAAACCGGCCGGTATTAAGCGGCGTTGGCGGACGTTATAACTGCGCGCCAGTGGGCGCGGCGGGAATCTTAGCGGCCTCGATCTTCTTCCGCATTTCGCGGCTGCGTTCCCGCAAGGCGAGCTTGCTCTTGCGGATGCGGTGGAACCGCGCTTTATCTCCATTGATGGCTGACATGGTGACCTGAGGGTAGCAGATTCCCACCCCGCGCGTACGAAACGTTTCGTGCTTTGTACCAAGCATTACAGTCGGTCCGGTTCACACCGCTCTGGAACCGCGACCGCGGGGAGCGGCACGGCAAACAGTTGCAGTTTCACGCGTAGGGACAATCGGGAAGCGGGGGTTGCGCGTCATCGATCGCCCGGGCCGCTCCCTGCGGTCGCGGTTCCCAAGCGCCAGCCGGCGCGGAGCAAGCGCTTTCGCCGCCCAACCCCGGTCCGCATATAGTATCTAAATGATCCGCAACCGCTCCGTACCCACCGACACCGTCTTGCCGCATCTCCCGTATCCCGATGTCCTCGACGCGCTGGCCTGGCTCACCGCCGCGTTCGGCTTCCAGGAACACTACCGCTACGGCCCGCCCGGCGGCCCGGTCTCCGGCGCGCAGATCCTTCTCGGCGGCGCCGTCGTCATGCTGCACCCCGACCGTCCGGACGCCTACGCCCGCGGTACCCAGTCGCTCACCATCTTCGTCGAGGATGTGGAGGCGCATTTCGCGCGCACGAAAGCCGCCGGCGCCACCATCGTGGAAGACCTGCACGAAACCTGTTACGGCGAGTTGCAGTATGCCGCGATCGATCCCGCGGGCCATCACTGGCTCTTCTCGCGCCATGCCCGCGACCTCAACCCCGCCGATTGGGGCGCCGTCGTCGCTGTTGACACCGAGTAACTCTTGGGTCGATAGTATCCCAATGAGCAAGGTACGCGTACTCGTCGGCACGCGCAAAGGCGCATTCGTTCTGGAGTCGGACGGCAAGCGCCGCCACTGGGATATCAGCGGCCCCCACTTCGCCGGCTGGGAGCTCTACCACGTCAAAGGATCGCCCGCCGACCCCAACCGCCTCTACGCTTCGCAATCCAGCAGTTGGTTCGGCCAGCTCATCCAGCGCTCCAGCGACGGCGGCAAGACCTGGGAGCCCGTCGGCAACAAATTCGCCTACGACGGGGTTCCCGGCACTCACCAGTGGTACGACGGCACGCCGCATCCCTGGGAGTTCAAACGCGTCTGGCATCTCGAGCCGTCCCTGACCGATCCCAACACCGTCTACGCCGGCGTGGAAGACGCCGCCCTGTTCCGCTCCACCGACGGCGGCGCCACCTGGGCGGAACTCGCCGGTCTGCGCGGCCACGGCTCCGGTCCGCGCTGGCAGCCCGGCGCCGGCGGCATGTGCCTGCACACCATCGTCCTCGATCCCGCCGACCCCGGCCGTATCTACATCGCCATCTCCGCCGCCGGCGCCTTCCGCACCGACGACGGCGGCGTCACTTGGAAGCCCATCAATCGCGGCCTCGTGTCGCAGTACATTCCCGAACCGACGGCCGACGTCGGCCACTGCGTGCACCGCATCGCCATGCACCCCTCGCGCCCCGACGTCCTCTTCATGCAGAAGCACTGGGACGTCATGCGCAGCGACGACGCCGGCGAAAACTGGCGCGAAGTCAGCGGCAACCTGCCCACCGATTTCGGCTTCGTCATCGACGTGCACGCCCACGAACCCGAGACCATCTACGTCGTCCCCATCAAGAGCGACGGCGATCGCTTTCCGCCCGAAGGCAAGTTGCGCGTATACCGAAGCCGCTCCGGTGGCGGCGAGTGGGAGCCGCTCACCCACGGCCTGCCGCAAGGCGATTGCTACGTCAACGTGCTGCGCGACGCCATGGCGGTCGATTCGCTGGACGCTTGCGGCGTCTATTTCGGTACCACCGGCGGGCAAGTCTACGCGTCCCCCGATAGCGGCGACACCTGGGCTCCCATCGTCCGCGATCTTCCGGCCGTGCTCTCCGTCGAGGTGCAGACGCTCGCATGATCCGCGTGCTGCTCCCCGCGCATCTGCGAATTCTCGCCAAGCTCCAGGGCGAGGTGCAGGTGGATGTCGCCGGCCCGGTTACCGTCGGCTCCGTGCTCGACGCGCTCGAAGCGCGCTATCCCATGCTGCTCGGCACGCTGCGCGACCACGCCACCGGCCGCCGCCGTCCCTTCGTGCGGTTCTTCGCCTGCGAGCAGGATCTCTCGCACCATCCCCAGGAAACCCCGCTTCCCGAAGCCGTCGCCCTCGGCCGCGAACCCTTTCTCATCATCGGCGCCATCGCGGGAGGGTAGCGGCGGCCGGCCGCCGCTGTATCTTTACACTCATTTACCGCTCTCACAAATCGCCTTTACACGCGCCGTCTACCATCGCAATTGGAGAGATGACACCCATGACCAACCGACTCATCCGATACGCACTGGCCGGCGCGCTCGCGACCGGGCTGGCACTCGCACAGACCTCCGCCCCCGCGCCGCAGGCCGCTCCCGCTAAGACAAAAACGGTGCGCGGCACCGTGCGTCACCGCTTGCTCAAGGCCCTGGCGCTGACCCCGGCCCAGAAGCAGCAGGCCAAGACAATCTTCCAGGAAGCCAAGACCGCAAACGCGCCCTTCCGCACCCAACTGCAGCAGAATCGCCAGTCTCTGGCGGCCGCCGTGAAAGCCAACGACGTCGCCGCGATCCGTCAACTGACGCTGGCTCAGGGAAATGTGCGGGGACAAATGATGGCGGCGCGCGCCGAGGCAATGGCGAAGTTCTACGCCACCCTCACGCCCGACCAGAAAACCAAGGCCGACCAGATCCAGTCCAAGGTCCGCCAGCGCATCGCCGCCAGGCGCAATAACGGCTGACGCGCGAGCCGAGCCTCCGGGTTGGCGGTGCGGTGAATCCGCCGTGTTTCAGGCGGCTGCGACTTGCCACAATCCCACTGTTCAACCGCACCACCCGGGGCCTTTGTTACAATAACTACCAAATGGCGGCGCGCGGGAGAAATACATTATTTCTATGCCGCCGATTCAAGATTTGACTGGACAGCCGGCGGGGCCGTTAGGATAAATGCCTCTGCCGCCAAATTATGGACTTCGATCAGCTTCACACCTTCCTCGAGATCGTCAGGTTGAAGAGCTTCTCGAAGGCTGCCCAAACGTGTTATCGCACGCAACCCGCCATTAGCGCGCAAGTGCGCCAACTCGAGCAGGAACTGCGCACCGAACTCTTCGAACGCTTCGGCAGCCGCATCTCCCTCACCACCGCCGGCAGGCTCTTCACCGATTACGCCGAGCAGATGCTCGACCTCCGCCGCCGCGCACAGGACGCCATCGCCGAACTGGAAACCAATCCCCGCGGAGAACTGGTGATCGCCGCCAACGAGGCCACCTGCATTTACCTGCTGCCCAAGGTCTTCTCGCAGTACCACCAGTTGTTTCCCGCCGTCCAGCTTCAGGTCAACCGCTCCTACGGCTCGCACGTCATGGAAGCCGTCATGGACAATTCCGCCGATTTCGGCCTCACCCAGTTGCCCGTGGAGGAAAAGCGGCTGCAGGTTGTCAACATCCACCGCGACGAGGTCCGACTGGTAGTGCCCGCCGGACACCGTCTGGCCGATCGCGAAACCATCCTGCCGCAAGACCTCGGCGACGATTTTCTGCTGCTCCCGCGCGAGGGCAAAACGCGCGCCCGCCTCAACCAGTGGCTGGAGCCCGTGGAAGACGAGATCCGCATTTCCATGGAGCTCGATTCCACCGAGATGATGAAGCGCTTCGTCATGGCCGGCCTGGGCCTGGCTTTCCTGGCGTTATCCAATTGCCGCGAGGAAATCGCCGCTGGCACACTGCGCGCTCTTGCCCTGGCGCCCGAACCCATCGTCCGCCGCCTGGGACTGATTTACCGTCGCGACAAAGCGTTATCCAAAGCAGCACTTGGCTTCATCCAGGTGGTGCTGGATAATGTGGGAGACGAGACCGCCGGTCCCCGCAACCCCAAGGGCAAGCTTCGGTCCTCTCAGGTAGTGGCATGAAGACTTGCAGCAAATGCCGGAAGCGCTTCGAAGGCCAACCGGCGAAGTGCCCGCATTGCGGCGAGCCCAACCCCGAAGTCTCCGGACTGTTCCAGACGTCCTCTGTGCTAATCTCCGCCGGCGGCGCCGACCTGGTCTACCGTTCCGTCGACGAAGTGCCCGTCCGGCTGCGCAACCAGCTCCTGAAATCCACTAACGGCCAGAACTCCGCCACCATCCTGATTGCCGACCGCCGCGGCCGCCGCGAAGTCGCCAAAGCTGTCCGCGCGCTCCCCGGTTCGTCGCAGAAGCGCCTGGTGCATTCCCTGTTGGGAACCCGAACCGACCGCGCCCGCACCTGGCTGGTCGCCCGGCGCCGCGCCCTGCTGGCCCTGATCCTGCTGATGGCCATGGTCGTAGTCGTCTTCGTTTTCCTGCATCGCTGGCAGTAAGTTGCTTATGCGGGGGCAGGTTGGTTGGGGCACCCTGGCCGCCAGCGCGCGAATGCTGACAGCCAGTTGTTCCGCCGTTCTGCGTTATCCTTGAGCTTCTATGAACCGAACAGCGGTGGTTTTCGGCGCCGCAGGACAACTGGGCGTCGAGCTGGTTCGTGAGCTGCGCGCGCGGCAGTTCGCCGTCGCCGCCTGGGACCGCGAACGTGTCGACATCACCAGTGCCGAAGCCGTGGAGCGCGCCCTCGCCCGATCCGACCCCGGCCTGGTCTTCAACGCCGCGGCCTACAACCAGGTGGATGTCGCCGAACAGGAGCCCCAGGCGGCCTTCCTGGTGAATGCGCTGGCCGTCCGCAACCTGGCCCTCGCCTGCCGCCAGATGGATGCGCGCCTGGTCCACTTCTCCACCGACCACGTCTTCGACGGCGCGTCCCGAACCCCCTATACCGAGGACGACGTCCCGCATCCCCTCAGCGCCTACGCCGTGTCCAAACTGGCCGGCGAGTTGTACGCGCAGGCCTATCTCGACCGCGTGCTGATCGTGCGGACGTCGGGAGTTTTCGGTTTGGGCGGACTGGCTACCGCGCGCGGCAATTTCGTGGAGCTGATGCTGCGTTTGGCCGCGTCCGGCCAGCCCATCCGCGTGGTGGAAGACCACGTGGCATCGCCCACCTCGGCATCGCTGCTGGCCGCGCGCACGCTCGATTTGGTGGAGCGCGAGGTAGCCGGAGTGTTCCACATCGGCGGCGGCACTCCCATTTCCTGGTTCGCCTTCGCGCGCGCCATCTTTGACATCGCCGGACTCAATCCCGCGCTGCAGCCCACCAACGCCCGCGAATACCGCACCCCCGCGCGTCGTCCCAAATATTCCGCCCTCTCCAACGCCAAGATGGAGTCCTTCGGCCTCGCGCCCATGCCCCCGCTACGCCAGGTATTGGAAAGCTATCTAGCCGACCGCAAGAACTGCTAGCGCCTGCAGCATCGGGCGGAACTGCTCGATGGAAGGTGGCGGACCATCGGCGGCCTTGGCGGCAACTTGATACGCTTCTGGCACGGCACCGGTGGTGCTTCTGTCGCGCCAGCACTTGGCGCGGTATGATGCCGCCCCTACAGCGCCAGTTTCGCCGTCCGCTTGCGCTCCACGCGCAGACGCAGCCGCTGCTCGCGGCGGCGGATTCCCGGCGTATCCTCCATCGCCAGGGCACTGCGCGTCATTTCTAGCGCCATGGCGTAATTCCGCTCGCGATGCTCGTAGTGCTTCGCCAGTTCCTCCATGGCGCGCACGCGATAGGGATTGCGCGATGCGGCCAGTTCGGAAATCACGGCCAGCGCTGCATCCGGCCGTCCCAGACGCTTCTCCAGGGCCGCGATGTCCCACAGTGTGCGGAAGAGCAGCGCGTCGGGCAGTCCCATATCCACCGCGCGGCGGAACAGACGCAGCGCCTCTTCGCGCCGCTCCGCCTGCTGCAGCCAGCGCGCCAGCCCGATGACGTCCGACCCGTGGCGCAGCGCGGCGTCCTCGGGCGAGCGGAAGGCGAACGGCACGATGGCCGTCAAACAGGCCAGCGACAGAATATCGATGGCGTTGTGATGGAAAATCGGCACCAGGCGGAATGCCGCCTGCGTACGCAGGTAGTCGAAATAGACGTACGGAATCATTTCGCCGGGCAAATCGCCCTGGCGCTCCACTCCCAGGATCTGATGTTCCAGGTCCACCAGGCGGCAGCTTTCCAGCCGCAGTTTCCAAAGCCGGCGTGCTCCGAACAACAGGTCCAGATGCTCCAGGCGGTCGAACGGATGGCGCGCGCGCGACATGCGGAAGCGCGTCTCCAGCAGCGGCTGGTCATAGGCCTTGCCGTTGTAGGTGATGAGCACATCGAACGGCGCCAGGTATTCCGCCAGGCGCGAGAGCAGCGACGGCTCGTCGCCATAATCGCGCATGAAAAACTGGCGCAGGCGGAAACCGGCGGGCTCGATAGAGCCAACGCCGATGAGGAACGCATACGTGCCCGTGCCGCCCGCCAGGCCGGTGGTTTCGGTGTCCAGGAACGCCCACCTGGTGGGATGGGAGCTCGCGATCGCGCCGGCCGAAAGCTGCGCCAGAAGATCGGCGGGAAGCTCCGCCAGCGCGGAAATGTCCATGCTGCCATGGCGGCGATGCCGCTCCCACAGCTTCTCGGTTTCAAAATGCGACCCATGGGCGGTCTGTACCACCTCGCCCGAAATCAGCTCCTCGATGAAGCCGCGAGCCCCGCGCGGGCGGATCGCGGCAACAGCCGGTGCGTCGCCATCGGCGTACTTGCGGTCGATCTGCGCGACGCGCTGCCGCAGGAGCGCGAGCTGTTGCTGGAGATCCTCCATGCTTCGCTTTTTCTTTGCCCACTATAGCTGGTATCGGCCGCCCGATTCAAGTCGCCGCGGTTCATGCTGGTATAGTCAGTGGGAATTCCCGTGCGCAACCTCGGACTCCTCTTCCTGGCGCTTCTCGGCCTGCTGGTGGCAGCGCGCCTGTGCCACGTCGGCATTCTGTGGGAAGGCGACACGTATCCGCTGGCGGCGGCGCAGCAGATGGAGCACGGCAAACTGCTGTATCGCGACATCTGGTTCGACAAGCCTCCGCTGCTGCCGGCGGCCTACCTGCTCTTCGGCGCGCGCCCCGGAGTTCCGCTGCGCCTGGCCGGCGCGTTGTATGCGCTGCTGGTCTGCGCGGTCGCCTACGGATTCGCGCGCGATCGCTGGTCGCCGCGCGAAGGCCTGTGGGCGGCCTCGCTCACTGGATTTTTCCTGATTTTCGATTTTCCCTCGTCGGCCATCCCGGTGGCCTCCGACCTGTTGATGGTGGCGCCCGATGTCGCCGCCGTCTGGATGGCCTGGAAGCGCCGGCCGCTGTGGTGCGGCGCGGCCGCGGCGGTAGCATTCTGGGTCAATCCCAAAGGACTGCTGGTGGCCGTGGTCTGCGCCCTCTGGGACCCCGCGGGCATCGGCTGGATGGCGGCGGGCTTCGCCGCGGTCAGCGCCGTGGTGGCGGCCTGGCTGGGCGCTTCGGGGGCGTTGTCCGGCTGGTGGGAAGAAGTTTGGGTCTGGGGCAGGCTCTACGCATCGTCCCCCTTCGCGGCTTCGCCGCTGGGGAACGGGGCGTTGCGGACCGCGGGTTGGATGGCGTTCCATGCCGCCGCCGTGGTTGCGGCCGCCTGGTTCGCGTTCACCGAGCGGAAGCAGGATATGCTGCGCTGGCTGGCATGGCTGCTGCTGGCCGCGATCGGGGTCGCCGCGGGATGGCGATTTTTCCCGCGCTACTACTTCCTGCTGCTGCCGGTGGTGGTGTTGATGGCCGCGCGGGGGTTCGTTCTTCTAGGCCGCAAACGAGCGCTGCTGGCGGCCGCGCTGCTGCTGATTCCGCTGGTGCGGTTTGCTCCCTCGTACGTAGCCGCGCTGCATGACGGAGACTGGCGGGACACCGCCATGGACCGCGACAGCCGCGACGCCGCCCGGTTGATCCGACCTCTGGCGAGGCCCGGCGATACGCTGCTCGCCTGGGGTTATCGTCCCGAGTTGTACGTGTACACGGGACTGCCGGCCGCCACGATGTACCTGGATTCGCAGCCGCTCACGGGAGTTCCCGCCGACCGCCATCTTACCGATTCCCGCCCCGTCGAAACCGTGCAGGCGGCGCGCCGCCGGGCGGAGCTGGCGCAATCCCGACCGACCTTCGTCGCCGACGGCCTGGGCCCGTACAATCCGCGTCTGGCCGTCAGCGCCTACGCCGATCTGCGCGAGTGGCTGTCGGGATATCGGGAAGTGGGGCGGACGGGCGGCACGGTGATCTACCAACGTTTGGCGGGCCTGGAACCGCGACCATAGGGAGCGGCCCGACGGAGAGTTTCAGTCTCGCGCGCAGGAATAATCGAGAAGCAGAGGTCGCTTCTCTGTCGCCCAGCCGCTCCGCTGCTTTGTGAGGCAGCCAATCGTGGCTGCGCCGGACCCTTCCAGGCTCGGCCGCAGGCACGATTGCCTGCCCCACATAAAATCGCGTTACCACTTCCGCTCCCATCCGCGCCACCACTCGGTATTCTCCAGGCCCAGCGCATCCCAGCAGAGATCGAGCGTGTGCGCATCGGCGCGCAGGGCGGCGGCGCGCGTCACCTCCGGCGGCAGTTTCACCAGTTCGGCGAACCGGTCGTAGACCGCGCCCCGTTCGGCGCCCGCGACGCGCGGCAGAAGATGCCACAGCGTCAGCGCATCGCGAACGCGCGCGTTTCGCAGGATGGCCGTCAGCGCGCGCGCGTCTCCCGCGTCGAACTCTCCTACTGCCCGCCGCAGCGGCTGCGGCGCGTCCTCGAAGAACGGCACTCCGGGACCGCCGCGCTGGCGCGTCGCGCACTGCGCTCCCGCCGGGATGAAGGCCTCCCGCCCGTCGAATTGAAACGCCACCCACCCCATGGAGACGCGCAGACGCCCATTGCCCGCGGCATCCACAGATAAGGTGTATTCGCATCCCAGGTCGATGGCGCGCGCCGAAGGCGTGTCCACCACGAATTGTCCCGGCCGCGCCCAGATGAAGGCGTGCAGTTCGCCGCGTTCCAGCGCGATCTTGCGCCCCGAGGCGGCGTGCATCACGGAATCCGGCCCCAGGTCGATTTGTCCGGTATCTTCCGCTCGCAAGAACAGCGTGCTGGCAGCGCCCGTTTGGATGGTTTGTCCCCCCGGCACGGCCATGTCGATGGCGGCCGCGCGCGCGCCCAACCGCGCCTGCCCTTCAATTCCCGAGACCTGCCACGGCGTCGCCGCCGGCGCCGGCACGGCGAAGCGCCACAACGCCATCGCCGCCAGAATCACGCCCGCCGCCGCAGCCACGCGCCACGGCGAGGCCACTGCCGGCCGCGGACGCGGCGGGGCCAGCGCGCGAGGGCCGTAGCGAAGCGGCGCCAGCGCGCGCTCCAGCCGCTCAATGTCCGGGTCGGGCGGTCCCGACAGGTTCCACAGGTAGTCGTCGTTCATGAGAATTCCCCGAATTCCGTTTTCCCTCCGCCATATAAGGACCGCAGCAGCTTCATGCCGCGGCACAGGTTGACGCGCACCGAATCGGGCGTCAGACCGGTGCGGGAAGCGATCTCCGGCCCCGTCATTCCCTCCACCATGCGCAGCACCATCACCTCGCGATAGGCTTCCGGCAGGCGGCGGAGCAGGTCCAGCGCTTCGAAGGCCACCGGCGCGGCGCGGCGTTCACGGACGTCGGCCGGATCGAGCGAGACTTCGCGCGCCTGGCGAAAATGGTCCGCCGCGCGGTTGCGGGCGATGGCCGCCAGCCAGCCGCGAAACGCGCCCGCCGTGCGCAGATCGCGCAGTCGCGCCATGGCGGAGAGAAACACGTCCTGCACCAGGTCTTCGGCCGCCGACGGAGGCACGCGCGTCAGCAGGATGCCGTGCACCATGCGCGCGTAGCGGACGTAGAGTTCACCGAACGCCTGCCGGTCGCCGGCGGCCGCGGAGCGGATGAGGTCGTCTTCGTCCAGCGTCACATCTCGCGCGGCGCGCATCATTTGCAGCATACAGGTACTGGCAACAGGACGCCCGGCCGCGGGAAACTGTTATCCGCGGTGGAAGCGGAGTTCGTTCGGTCTACAATGGTCGCGTGGCTGAATTGCTCCTCGGCCTGGCAGAGTTCATCAAAATCGTCCGGGAAGATCCACGCATCGGTTGGGCACTGGCAATCCTGATTGGCGCGGGAGCACTCGTCGCGATACTGATCGGCAGGGCCCGCCGCGATGAGCCTGTCAGTATCCGCCCGGTTCGAAAGCGGGGCTCCCGGTTTTAGATTTCGACGCGGTGCGCCGGCTGATGGCTGACGGCTGATGGCTCTTAATTAATGGCATCCCATGCAGCGGAACGTGGTGCCGTGGCACAGGGTGCAGGTGGCCTTGTCCAGCGAGACTTTGCCGGAACTGTGGGCGTCCAGGAAGTGCGGGATGCTGGTGTGGTTGGGCGGGCGCAGATCGGCTTTGTCGGAGTGGCAATCCCAGCAACTGAAGGGCGCTTCGATCTGCGAATGGCAGACCAGACAATCGGCCATCTGCGGCAGCGCCGTCGGCGTCACCTGGTCGGACTGTTCCAGGCCGCGGTGGCAGGCCTCGCAGGGGTTCTTCGTTCCCAGACGCGGGCGGATCCAATCGGTGCGATCGCCGGGCGACCGGATGTAGCTCTTGTGATCGATGGCTTGCGCCAGGAACGGGGCCACGTCGCCCATCTTCAGATGCAGCGCGTGGCTGAACCGGGTGAGGTTGGTCGCGGGCGGCGTCGGGTAGGGCGACGGCAGGTCGGCCTCGGCATGACAGTCCAGGCAGACGGTTTTGGCGGGCAGCAGGTTGTCTTGAACCTGGTTGCTGCGTGCCGCCGACGCGTGGCAGTCCAGGCAAGCCATCCCCGTGGCCAAGTGGATGCGATGCGAAAAGGGCGCGGCCATCAATGCCGCGCCCCCCAGGAACAGAATCGGTACGAGCCGTCGCAATCCTTTATTTTCCCGTGTAGGTCAGGTGCCAGATGGTCTTGTTGCCGTCTTCGGACAGCAGCAGGCTGCCATCGGGCAATTGCAGCAGGCCCACCGGACGGCCCCACACCTCGCGCTTGTCGGGAGCGATCATCCAGCCCTTCACCACTTCCTCGATGGCGCCAGCCGGCTTGCCGTTCTTGAACGGAATGAAGGCGATAGATTGGCCTACCCGCATGGACCGGTTCCACGATCCGTGAAACGCCAGGAACGCGCCGCCCCGATACTGGGCCGGGAACTGCTTGCCGGTGTAGAAGAGGAAGTCGAGCACCGCGACGTGCGCACCCAACTGGTAGTCGGGCACGATGGTGCGGGCCACCAGCGCGGTAGCCACGGGATCTTTATGGAGCGCCTCGGCATTGGTGGGATCTTCGTGCGGTCCGATGTAGGACCACGGCCACCCATAGAAACCGCCCTGCTGGATGTGGGTAAAGTAATCGGGCACCAGGTCGTCGCCTAGATCGTCGCGCTCCTGCACGGCGGCCCACAGGGTGTCGGTGCCGGGGTACCAGCGCATGCCGATGGGGTTACGCGTGCCCGACGCGAAGATTTCGTGCTTCCAGCCGTCCACGGTATAGCGGCTGATGGCGGCGCGCCGCGGATCTTCGCCGGGCGAGCTGTTGGAGCCCGAACCGACGCCGACGTACAGATATTTGCCGGCGCGGTCGAACAGCAGGCTGCGCGTCCAGTGATGGGTTCCCTGCCCCGCCAGCGAAATGACTTCCGTGCCGGGGCTGGTGGTCATCGCCCTCTCGTCGTACTTGTAGCGCTTCACCGAATCGTTCTCGCCGACGTAAAGGTAGCCGTTCAGCATGGCCAGCCCGTACGGCTGCTTTAATCCGGTAATGATCTTCTTGCGGGCCTTGGGGTCGCCGGCGGGGAATACGGAGACCGAACCGGGACCGCGACCGCCCGAATCGGCGAGCAGGATCTCATTGCCTGGGCCGAGCATCATGGCGCGGGGCTGGTCCAAGCCGTCGTCGTCCCAGATTTCGACGTGGAAGCCGGCGGGGACACTCAATTTGGAGCCCGGCGGAGGCGCAATTACGCGTGGTCCGTTGCTGACAGCTTTGGTGGCGTAGGGCGGCGGCAATTGTGGGTTTTGTGCCGCATGGAATAAAAACGCGGCGCTTGCAAAGAGTGCCGCACTCAAAAGAATCCCTCTCCGATGCATGGTTTTATGATGCCATGGGAGAGGGATACGCTGCCGAAATGTTGGCGTTTGAGGTGATTACCGGGCTGCCATGAGAGCCCGCAGCCGCCGCGCCCGTTCGGGAGCTCGCAACTGCCGCAACGCTTTGGCTTCGATCTGGCGGATCCGTTCGCGGGTGACGTCGAACTCCTGGCCGATCTCTTCCAGGGTGTGTTCCCGCTCACAGCCGATGCCGAACCGCATGCGGATGACTTTTTCTTCCTTGGGCGAGAGTGTCTTCAGAATGCCGGCGGTTTCGTCGCGCACGTTGGACTCGATGACGGCATCCACCGGCGAACCTACCCAACGATCTTCGATCAGGTCGCCCAATGCCGATTCGCCGTCGCGGCCGACGGGAGTTTCGAGCGATACGGGGTCGCGAGAAATGGTCTTCAGCTTCTGGACTTTCTCCACTGGAATGTCCATCCGCCGGCCAATTTCGTCATTTGTAGGAGTCCGCCCCAGTTCCTTTTCCAATTCGCGCGTGGCGCGCAGGAACTTGTTCATGCTCTCGTTCATGTGGACCGGAATTCGGATGGTTCGGGACTGGTCGGCGATGGCGCGGGTGATGGCTTGGCGAATCCACCACGTGGCGTAGGTCGAGAACTTGTAGCCGCGGCGGTATTCGAACTTGTCGGCGGCTCGCATGAGGCCGATATTACCTTCCTGGATGAGATCCAGGAGGTGAAGTCCGCGGTTCACGTATTTCTTGGCGACGGAGACCACCAGGCGGAGGTTGGCCTCCACCAGGTCCTTTTTCGCACGCTCGGCCTCGGCTTCCCCGTGACGGATCACCGTCAGGGTATGCTTCAATTCGGGTAGAGAAGCTCCGGCAATGGTCTCGCGTTTGCGGATCTCGCGCTTCAGTTCGCGAACACGCTGTTGCAGGAGCGGGCTGTTGCGCGTCTCCAGCTTCTTGATTTCGCTGTCGAGATGGGAGATTTCCTCCACCGCGCGCTCGATCTCGCGGGAGAACTCCTTCCATTTGTTGACTTTAAACGGACAGCGCCGGATGGCCATGGAAGTTTCCACCTTGGCTCGATTGAGCCGGGCGCACAACCGCTTGCGCGGCCGCTTGTTGGCCACGGGAGTGGCTTCCACTTTGTCCTCGAGCTGCGTGAGCTTCTTATGCAGCACGCCAACATCGGCAAACAGCTTGGAGGCGTCGGCGCGGACTTTCAGATCGGCCGGCGAACCTTCCTCCACGTCGCCCAGATCGACCACGCTCTCCAGTTCCACCGCGCCCTTGCGCAGGACTTCGGCCAATTCTACGACTACGCCCTGTACCAGCGCCGACCGGCTGATGGCTTTTTGCATCCGCAACTTGCCGCGTTCCATACGGCGGGCGAGATCGACTTCGCCCTCGCGGGTCAACAGCGGGACTGCTCCCATTTCACGGAGATACACCCGTACCGGGTCGTCCGTGTAAATGGACTCCTCCACCGGCGCCGGGTGCAGGAAATCGGCCTCATGCGCGGCTTCGGGATCGAAGAACTTGGCATCGTCCTCGAAGCTGAGACCTAATGCTTCCGGGCTTTCGGCTAAAAACTGATCCTCAAACTGATCCACTAAGAGTCACCTCCCCCAGGCACACGCGATGGGCTACATCGATGTCTGGGAAATGGGGTATAATCCGGGTTAACGCTCGACCTGCTGGTAGTGCTTTGAAGATGGGGCGCACAACTGCATTCGGGGTTCAAGATCCGACTGATAATACCACCTTTCCGTAACAAAGTTAAGCCCTATTTTAAGAGATGCCTTGAAACTGAAAAGGTTACGTCGTTTTGCAGAATCGCCCACCAAGCTCCGAAGATCCCGCCGAGTGAGGCATCTCCCACCGATAGTGCGCTAAATCAGGGGAGTTTTTGCCGCATCAGGGCCTTCAACTCGTTGAAAAACGCCTCCTCATCCTGAAAATCTCGATAAACCGACGCGAATCGCACGTAGGCGATCTTGTCCAGCTCCCGTAAGCTGGTCATCAAGTATTCCCCTATGGCTGTAGTAGAAATCTCGCGGTCCGGCGAGTCGCTCACCTTCGATTCCACCGAGTTCACCAGGTCGGAAAGCTTCGCCATGCTCACCGGCCGCTTTTCGCAGGCCTTGAGGAGTCCGCCGAGTACCTTCTGACGATCGAACTTCTCGCGCCGGCCGTCCTTTTTTACTACCATATACGGAACTTCGTCGATCCGCTCATAGGTGGTGTAGCGGCGATCGCACGCCAGGCATTCCCGCCGCCGGCGGATGGCGTCCCCTTCCTTGCTCTCGCGCGAGTCGACTACTTTGTCATGCAGGTGGTTGCAAAATGGACACTTCACTTGGATTCTCCACGGCTCACCTGCCGCAGGCCGCGCCAACTGAGACCTTCCTTGAGGGCGATTCCAAGGCCCACGGGCACTACAACTATATATGTAATAATCCAGATCAACAAGGAAAAGAAGGTAGCCGTTTCCAGGCGAACCCCGAACAACTCGGTCAGCACCAGCACCGCCACCACTTGCACTCCGCCACCCACTCCAGGAACCTGCACGGTGGATCCGAACGAAACGAAGCCCACAAATACAATGACGTCGGGCAGACTGAAACGGATCAACTCAGAAAAGGACTGCGCCAGGCACCAGTAGCAGGCTGCGATCAGCAGCCACTCCAGCACCGAATACAACAGCACCAGCACCAGCGCTCCATCGCTGCGTGTCGATTCCACTCCTTTGACGAATGTGGTAATCAGGTGTTCGGCGCGGCCATATTGCTTCTCGGGCAGGAACCGCAGCCAGCGCAGAAGCCGCCGGCGGACCGGCTCGGCGAGATGGCGCATGGACACCAGCAGCACCAGAGCCGCTACCGACAACCCGCCGGCTACTTTGCCACCCACCGCCAGCATCCAGGTGAGGCCGGGACCGGTATGGGCTCCGCGTCCGGCCACGTGGGAGAGCGCGTAGGCGAAGAACAACAGGGCCATCAAGATGTCGAAGAGACGTTCGAGCAGCCACGCCGCCATCTGTGATGCGACCGGGACTCGTTCTTTAATTGCAATGAGATACGGCCTGGCGAACTCGCCGGCGCGACCAAACAGGGCGATGGCGGTGAAGCCCACCACGGTGGCCGAGAGCAGGTTGGCGAAGGAAGGATGGGGCTTGAGGGGCTTGAGAAAAACCGCCCAGCGCAGCGCCCGTCCGTAGTACGTTCCGGCGATGGGCAAGAGCGAGGCCGCAATCCAGGCCCAGCGCAATTTGCGGGCGCTGGCCAGAAACAACCCCCAGTCGAACCGGCCGCCGGCAAACAGCAGCCGGTATACGCACCAGGCGATGACCAGCGAGATCCCGACGCCGGCCGCCCACTTCCATGTTTTGCCCTGGATGGCAATCTCCCTGCCGGAAATGCCGCAAAAGGAGTGGCACGCCGGAAAAATTGAACCTATCATGATAAAGCCTCGTTTCTGTTAATGAAAGAGCGAGTGTGATGGCGACGGCGACGCTGGTCTTCGGGAAATTCGAGAATCGGGCAGCCAGCAGTGTACTCGAGCCTGCCGCTACCGGCGGGCGCCGCAACCTGATAGAAGGTACTTTGGACCCGGATTCGAGTCTGGTAACGAGATGCCTGCGCGGGGATGAAACCGCTTGGGAAGACCTGGTAAAGCTACACACGCGAAAAGTTTTCGGTCTCTGCTACCGGTTCACGGGCAGCGGCCCGGAAGCCCAGGATCTGACCCAGGAAGTATTCTGCGGGTATTTCGGACGGTCAAGACATTTCGCTCGACGGAAGGATCGTTCGGCACCTGGCTGGCGCGGGTGACGCGCAACCTGCTGATCGACCACTATCGCCGTTCGCGGCAGGAGCGCGTCACCGATTCCATCGAGGAGCAGTTGCCGATGATCGAGGAATCGGGCGCCACGGCGTCCAGCCGGCCCGATCAGATGGTGGCCGGACGCGAGGCCAGCGAGATTCTGCAGGCGACCCTGCAGAAGTTGTCGCCGGATTTGCGGGAAGCCGTCATTTTGAGAGATTTGCAGGAAATGGAGTATCGCGAGATCGCCGAAGTGTTGGATATCCCGGAGGGTACGGTAAAATCGCGAATTAACCGGGGACGGGCGGAATTGGCACGTCTCTTGCGGAAGCAGAAGCTGGCGGTATGAACTGCGCGGATTTTGACATCCTGATCTGCGATTACGTGGACGGGTCGCTCGACGCGGCCCGCGCCGCGGTGGTGGAGCGCCATCTGGCCGAATGCCCGGCCTGCGCCGAACTGGCGCGCGATTCCGCCGCCGCCGTAAAGTTCATGGAACGGGCCGCCGATGTGGAGCCGCCCAAGGAACTGGTGACGCGCATCCTGTACGACGCGCCCTGGAACGTGGAAAAAGCCGCGTCGAAGAAGCGCTCCTGGGCGGCTGCGATCCTGGGGCCGATCTGGCAGCCGCGCATCGTGATGGGCATGGCGATGACGTTCCTTTCGCTGGCCATGATGGCCCGCTTCGTGGGTCCGGTGAAGCCGCTGAAGGCCGACGACCTGAGACCCGCGGCGGTGTGGAACGGCATCTCGACGCGCGCCGTGTACGGCTGGGACCGCACCGTGAAGTTTTTCGACGATTTGAAAATTGTGTACCAGATCCAGACGACCATTCAGAAGTGGCAGCAACAAGACGACGACCGGCCAGCCGCGGATGCGGCGCATTCCACGCCCCCGGCGGACGATCACCGCTTACCGGTGAAATCCGCTCCGGGCTCGGGGAACGCGCCGCCCGCGGCCGGGCGCTCCCATTAGGAAGGGGTTCTCACCATGAATTGCCAAGTCCATCCCGAGATTCCGGCCACGGCTTATTGCCGTAACTGCGGCAAGCCGGTATGCAACGAATGCCGCCGCGACGCCTTCGGTACCGTCTTTTGCGCCGACCACGTTCCGGCTCCAGCGGGTTCGGCGGCGGGGTCGATGGGAGGCGTTCCGCCGCGTCCCGATCCCGTCGCCGGCATGCCTCCCCCGCCGCCCTATGTGTATCCCGGCACGGCGTCGGATGTTTCGCCCGGCCTCGCCATCTTCCTGGGCATGATTCCCGGCGTGGGCGCCATCTATAACGGGCAATATGCCAAGGGTCTGGTACATGCCCTGATATGGGGCATTCTGATGAGCATGGCCAACGCCAACTCCGTGGCCACCCATGGCATGGAGCCGACCTTCGTCATCGCGGTGATCGCCTGGTGGTTCTATATGGCGTTTGAAGCCTATCACACCGCCCGCAAACGCCGCCTGGGCGAAGCCGTGGACGAAATGTCCAGCCTCATCGACTTTCGCGGCAACAAGAATCATGTCTCGGTAGCCGGCGTCGCTCTCATCCTGATGGGCATCCTGCTGCTGCTGCACACTCTCGATCTGCTGGATTTCGACAAGATCATGCGGTACTGGCCGGTAGTGCTGATCGCCGGCGGCGCCTACCTGCTGTGGGGCCGTTTGGCCGGCGAGGACGCGGCGCCGAAGGAGGCGCGGCATGAACGGCACTAAGCCCAAGTCGCTGATCCGCGCCATCCGCGGACCCATCACGCTCATCACGCTGGGCGTGCTGTTCGCGCTCAATAATTTTACCCAGTACCGTTTCGAACAAACCTGGCCGGTGCTGCTGATTGTGTTCGGACTGCTGAGCCTGGTGCGGCGGAGCGTGGAACCACCGCCCGTACCGCCGCCGCCGAACCCCGGCCCCTACGGGTATCCGCCCCCGCCCCCGCCGACCGGAAGCTATACACAGGGCCCGTACAAGGGCGGGACGCAACCAAAGTGAAAGAAGCCATTAGCCTTCAGCCATCAGCCGTCAGCTTTCCGTGGGTTGCCGGCGGCTGGCCATTCGCTTCGCGGCGAAGCAGCAATTGACCGCCCGGCGAACGAAAAAGCTGCAGGCTGATGGCTAATGGCTGATAGCTAGTTTGAGGTTTTCCCTATGCGCCGACGTTCACTCACCGGTCCGCTGATCCTGTTGCTCATCGGCGGCTTGTTTCTCTGGAGCAACCTGCATCCCGAGACCCCCGTCTGGCTCCTCATTTCGCAGTATTGGCCGTTCGTGCTGATCGCCTGGGGTCTGATCCGGCTGGCGGAAATCTTCCTCCGCTCCGACGACGAAGGGTACGGCAGCTTCTCGGGCGGGGAAATTCTGCTCATCATCCTCATCTGCATCGCCGGCATGGGCGTGTGGGAAGCCAGGGAAGTCGGCATCCATTTCCGCCCCGGCTTCCAGGAGTGGTTCGGAGAACAGTACGATTATCCAGTTTCCGTCACGGCGCCGGCCGCGGGCATGAAGCGCGTGGTGTTCGACAACGCGCACGGCAACATCACCATCCATGGGACGGACACGGCGGAGGTGTCGGTGAGCGGCCATAAGCTCATCCGCGCCATCAGCCGCAGCGAGGCCGACCGCACCAACTCCATAACGCCGCTCGAGATTGTGCCGCAGGGCGACCGCCTGCTGGTGCGCACCAACGAGGACCGCGGCCCCAGCAACCAGAACATCTCCGCCGACCTGGTGGAGGTCACCGTGCCGCGCGGCATGGCCATCGAAATCCGCGGACGCCAGGGCGGCGATTACGAAGTTTCCGATGTCACGGGCGACGTGGAATTGTACGCCAATCGCGCCGACGTGCGCCTCTCGAAAGTGGGCGGCAATGCGCGCATCGAAATCTCCCGCACCGATTCCATTCACGCCGTGGATATCAAAGGCAAGGTCGACATCCAGGGACAGGGCTCCGATCTGGAACTGGAAAACATCGATGGCCAGGTGACCGTCAGCGGCGCCTATAACGGCTCGCTCGATTTCAAGAAACTGTCCAAACCGCTGCAATTCGAGGGCGCGCGCAATACCGAGCTGAACGTGCAGGCCATTCCCGGGGAAATCAGCATGGACCTCGGCCAGTTCACCGCGACCAACGTGACCGGTCCCATGAAACTGACCAGCCGCTCGCGCGACATCCACGTGCAGCAGGTGACGCATTCCATTGAAGTGGAGACCGAGCGCGGCGACATCGAACTGGAGCCGGGCTTGCCCATGCCGTCGATTGAAGCCCACTCCGGCGCCGGCCGCGTGGAACTGGTGCTACCGGAGAAGGCGACCTTCCAACTGGACGCCACCGCGGAACGGGGCGACGCCACCAACGATTTCGGGCCGCAGATCCAGCGAGAGACCGAGGGCCACTCGGCCACGCTGAAGGGCAAGGTGGGCGACGGACCGCTGGTGCATATCGTCGCCAGCCGCGGCCCGGTGGAAGTCCGCAAGCAGGACGCGTCCAGCAGCATCGTGGGGCCGAGCGACGTGCCGTCGCACAAGACCACGGCCAAGGACCTCAAGGATTCCGAGATCAAACTGTGAAGGCTGCGGAACGGGGGGCGGCATCGCACGCCCCCGCCCTCACCATTCTCTTCCTCATCAACGTCCTCAACTATTACGACCGCCAGGCGCTGGGAGCTCTAGTTGAGCCCCTGCGCCATCAGTTCCACCTCAACGATACGCAACTGGCCGCCATCCCCACGCTAGTCACCATTGTCTATGCGGTAGCCGGCGTGCCCCTGGGACGCCTGGCCGACCGCGTGAGCCGCCGCCGTCTGCTGGCTGCCGGCGTGGCCGTGTGGGCCGCGCTCACCGGCTTCGGCGCGCTGGCGTCCAGTTATGCGCTGCTGCTGGTGTCGCGGCTGGGGATGGGCGCCGGCGAGGCGGTGTGCGCGCCCGCCGCCACCAGTTGGATCGGCGATCTGGTGCCCGTCGAACGCCGCGCCCGCGCCATGGCCGGCTTCATGATGGCCGTGCCCGTGGGCGTGATGCTGAGCCTGGCGATCAGCGGTCCTGTGGCGCAAGCGTTTGGATGGCGCGCCGCGCTCACGGTGGCCGCTCTGCCGGCGGTGGTGCTGGTTCCGGCGCTGCTGTGCCTGCCGGAGCCGCCGCGCGGAGCGGTATGCGCCGCAGGTACGTCGTTCTCCTTCCTGCGCATTTCAGCGTTCTGGTGGATTGCGGCGTCGGGCGCGCTGGTGAACTCGGCGCTGTACAGTTTCTCGTACTTCCTGCCGGCGTTCCTCACGCGAGTTCACGGACTGGCGGTGGGGACGGCGGGACTGTGGACGGGCATCGGTTCGGGGGTCGCCGGTATTCTGGGCGCGCTGGCGGTGGTGGTCTATGGCGACCGCGCGGCCCGTCATCGTCCCCGCGGCCGCATGTTGCTGGCAGCCGGAGCCGCGGCCCTGGCCACCGCGCCCGCGGCCGCGGCCATCGCGCTGCCGTCCGGGAACGCCGCGGCCGCCGTCTGCCTGGCGATGGTGGCCTACGGGCTGCTGCAAACCTACTATGGACTGGTGTATGCGGCGCTGCACGACGTCGTGGCTCCGGCATTACGCGCCTCGGCGATGTCGGTGTACCTGCTGATTACCTACTTGGGCGGCGCGTCCTTTGGTCCGCTGCTGACCGGCCGTTTGAGCGACCATTTCGCGCATGGCGTTAGCGAGGCGGCGAAGGCTTCCGGGCTGCACCAGGCGATGTACGTCATCCCGCTGCTCTCGGCGGTACTGGCGGTGGTGCTGTGGGGCGGCGCGCGTTCGGCGGGGCGGGCAATGCCGATCGCGGACGCCGGCTGACGGCGCGCTCTGGAACCGCGACCGGGCAGGGAGCGGCCCGATCGACGGATGAGCCAACCACAGCTTCCCGGTTTCTCCTACGAATGAGGGTGCAGTTCTTCGTCGAGCCGACTCCCTGCGGTCGCGGCTCCAAAGTGCTCCGCGCCGCTATATCATAGGCCCATGGCACGCTTCGCCCTGGCCTTCCTTGCCGCGCTCCCGCTGGTCGCGCAGACGCCAGCGGCGCGCGATCCCAATCTCGCGGATTTCCTGAATTTCGAAGCGCCGCAAACCGGCAGTTGCCCCGCCGGCTGGCGATGCCCCTACCCGGCGACCGTCGCGGTGGATACCGAAGTAGTCCACGGCGGCAAGACGTCCGCCCGCATTGAGCGCGCGCCCGACAGGCGGGAGCCGGCATCCGGCATCCGCATGCTGCTCCCGGTCGATTTCTCCGGACGATCGGTCGAACTGCGCGGCTTTGTGCGCACCGAAGAGGCCAGCGGGTTCTGCGCGTTCTGGATGAACGCCACCGCTGCCGACAATGCCTCCGTGGGGTACGCCAGCATGGAGGGTGGCGCGCCGGTGAAGGGCACCACTCCTTGGACCGAGCGCGGCATCGCGCTGCAGCTCAACTCCGAGGCCCGCAACCTGGAGATCGGCTTCTTCCTCAATGGCACCGGCAAAGCCTGGGTGGACGACATCCAGTTGCTGGTGGACGGCAAACCCATCTGGGAAGCTCCCAAGTTCGAACGGCCCAAGACCGTGCTCGAAACCGACCACGAATTCGACGCCGGATCGCACATCGCCATCGGCGATCTCAGCCAGGTGCAGATCGCGAATCTGGCGACGCTGGGGAAAGTGTGGGGCTTTTTGAAATATCACCATCCGCGGGTGACCTCCGGCCATCGCCATTTCGATTACGATCTGTTGCGCGTGCTGCCCGCTATTCTGGCCGCGCCCGATCGCGACGCCGCCCATCGCGCGACGCTCGCCTGGATCGCCGGCCTGGGCGAGACTCCGGCCTGCAGTCCGTGCGCCACGCTCGACGAAGCGGAGATCCACCTGCGCCCCGAGCTCGACTGGATCGCCGACAAGACCCGCCTGGGCGCCGATCTCAGCGCCCGGCTGCAGGCGATCCGCGACTTGCGTCCGGCCGACGGCAAGCAGTTCTACGTGTCGCAAGTGCCCAATATCGGCAACCCGTCGTTCAACAACGAGCTGTCGTATAACCAGGTTCCGCTGCCCGACGCCGGCTTCCAGATTCTGGCGCTGTACCGTTTCTGGAACATCATTCAGTACTGGTCGCCGTATCGCAACGGCATCGAGGAAAATTGGGACGCGGTGCTGACGGAGTTCCTGCCGCGCATCGCCCTGGCGAAGGACCACGAAACCTATCAGCGGCAGATGATGGCGCTGATCGCGCGCGACCACGACACCCACGCCAACCTGTGGAGTTCGCTGAATGTGCGGCCGCCCACGGGCGTCTGCCAGCTTCCCGTAAACCTGCGCTTCGTGGACAACCAGGCGGTGGTATGGGGCTACTCCGAGCCCGAACTGGGGAAGGCCAGCGGATTGAAGCCGGGCGATGTCATCCTCGATCTGGATGGCGTCGCGGTCGCCAAAAAGATTGCCGAGTGGACGCCGTATTATGCCGATTCCAACCAGGCAGCGCGCCTGCGCGACATCGCCCAGAACATGACTCACGGCGACTGCGCCCAGCCGGCGGCATTGAGCGTCCGCCGCGAAACCGAGACGCTGCACCTCGCCGCCGCGCGCGTGCCCTTGAATCGACTGGACTATAAGACGTGGACCACTCACGACCAGCCGGGCGAGACCTTCCGCCTGATCTCGAAGGACGTGGCTTATCTCAAGCTATCCTCGGTGAAGATCGCCGAAGTCGCCCAGTACGTGGCGTCGGCGGAGGGCACGAAAGGGCTGATCATCGACATCCGCAACTATCCGTCGGCGTTCATGGTCTTCTCGCTGGGACAGCTGCTGGTCGACCAGCCTACGCCGTTCGCGCGTTTCACATCGTGCGATCCGGCCAACCCCGGCGCGTTTCATTGGAACCCGCCCGTCAGGCTGACGCCGCGGCAGCCGCACTACGCGGGCAAGATCGTAATCCTGGTGGATGAGATTTCGCAGAGCCAGGCCGAGTACACTACCATGGCTTTGCGGACCGCGCCCGGCGCCATCGTGCTCGGCAGCACCACCGCCGGGGCCGACGGCGACGTGTCGCAGATTCCCCTGCCCGGCGGCCTGCGCACCATGATCAGCGGCATCGGCGTCTTTTATCCCGACAAGCGGCCGACGCAGCGGGTTGGCATCGTCCCGGATATCGAAGTGAAGCCGACCATCGCGGGGATCCGCGCCGGCCGCGACGAACTGCTGGAAGCCGCCATCCGGCAGATTCAGTGATCGCAATTGGCCGCGCGGCGCGGCAAGCCGGTTGACACGTTGCACCACCAAAACCGGTATCGAGGCGCTCTGGAACCGCGAGCGTGAGCGAGCGGCCCGATCGACGGACGAGGTAACCACTGCTTCCCAGTTTCTCCTGCGAGTGGGGGTGCGGTTCTTCGCCGGGCCGCTCCCTGCGGTCGCGGTTCCAAACAGCGCCAGCCGCGCGAATCTTCGCGGGCAGGGACGGATCGGAGCAACCGTAATCCGATAGCGGAGCCGCGGGCAACTCCCAGCTCCTTCGTGTACAATCCAGAGAACAAGGAGAAGATCCCGGATGCACACCGCTCGCTCTCTGGCCCTCGGGGCCGTCGTCCTTCTTGCTTCGCAAGCCGCGCGCGCGCAGACCGCCGAAGTCAAGACCGCGGAGCAGGTCTACAAGAACATCGTCCAGCTAAAAGGGACGCCCGCCGATCAGTTGCCGGCGGCGATGCAGTTCATCTCGGTCTCCCTGGGCGTGGATTGCGCCTTCTGCCACGTGGACGGCAAGCCCGAAGCCGACGACAAGAACGCCAAGAAAACCGCGCGCAGCATGATCGCCATGCAGATGGCCATCAATAAGGACAGCTTCCGCGGCCGCACCCAGGTGACCTGCTACTCCTGTCATCGCGGCGCCACCAACCCAACAGCCGTACCGCCGGTGCTGGAATCCGACGCTGCTGTGGCACCGCGTCCGCCGGCTCCCACGCCGCCGACGGCCGGCGCACCGGCGGCTCCCACCGCCGACCAGATCGTCGAGAAGTATATCGCCGCGGTGGGCGGCGCCGACGCCATTCACAAGGTGACCAGCCGCGTCCTCAAGGGGACCATTCTGGCGATGGGCAGCGAGACGCCCACCGACATCCTCACCAAGGCACCCAATAAGCGCGTCTCCATCACGCACCGCGGCGCGAGCAACAGCTACACCGCGTTCGACGGCACGATGGGCTGGATGGGCTCCGACACCAGCGCCCGCGACATGGCCGCTACCGATTCGGCCGGTTACGCGCTGGATGCCGAGTTCTACCTGCCCACGCGGCTCAAAGAGCTGTTCCCGCAATTGCGCCGCGGCCGTCCCGAGACGGTTAACGGGGCGGACTGCGAAGTGCTAAGCGGCACCACGGCCAGCCACATCCAGGTGCGCATGGATTTCGCCAAGGATTCCGGGCTGCTGGTCCGCCTGGTGCGCCTCACCGAGAATCCGCTGGGGCGCATGCCGGTCGAGATCGACTACGCGGATTACCGCGATGACGGCGCGGGCGTGAAGATCCCGTTCCGCTTGACGCTGGAGCGTCCGGGCGGCCGCTTCAGCACGCAGATCAAGGAAGTGCAGACCAACGTCCCCATTGACGACGCCAAATTTGCCAAGCCTGCCGCCAAATAGCCCGCCTTCCATCGAGCACGAATGGCTCTGGGGCTGGGACCCGACTCCGGGGATCGTCTCCGTGTGGGCCACCGCCGACGGGCGCGCCTTTCTCTGGCGGCGCATCGCGGAGACCGGCGAACTGGTGCGCGAAGAGGAGCGCTTCCGTCCCTGGCTGCTGCTCGATCAGTTCGACGATCCCGGCGCCTCCGCGGAGATTGCGTGCCGCGAACTGGCGGGGGCCGGCGCTTTACGCTACCTGGTTTCGGCGGCCGATCTGAAAACCCTCACGGCGGCGGTGCTCGCGGGTGCATCGCGACGCCTGGGACGGCCCGTCCGGGATCTGCGCGATCTCGGAAAAGCCTCCGTGCTGGCGCTGCCGCCTGAAGAGCAGTACCTGGTCGCGACCGGCCGCACGTATTTCCGCGATCTCACGTTCGACCAGGTGCACCGCATGCAGATCGATCTCGAGACCACCGGCCTGGACTCCACGCGCGATCGCATTTTCATGGTGGCCATCCGCGACCCCTCGGGCGCGGCCGAGGTGCTGGAAGCGCGCGACGAAGGCGACGCCGCCGAGCGCGACTTGATCCGCCGCCTGGTGGAACGGGTGCAAGCCGCCGACCCCGACGTAATCGAAAATCACAACCTGCATGGCTTCGATTTGCCATTTCTCGACCGCCGCGCGCGCCGCCTGGGCGTGCCGCTGGCGCTGGGCCGCATCGGACCGCCCGGATTGCGGCAGCGCACGGCCCAGCGCGGTGTGCAGAGCGCGGGCGACGCACGGCGGCGCATCCGCTTCATAGCGCCGGGGCGCGAGCTCATCGACACGCTCGATGCCGTGGTCCGCCACGATTTCGCCACGCGCGAGCTGCCCAGCCACGGCCTGAAAGACGTGGCGCGGCACCTGGGCATCGCCGGACCGGATCGCGAATACATCCCCGGCGCGCGCATCTATGAGGTGTATCGCACCGACCCGGCGCGGGTGCGGCGCTATGCCACGTCCGATGTCGAGGAGGTGGCGGCGCTGTCGCGGCTGCTGGGTGGCGCGGCTTTCGCGCTGGCGCGCATGGCGCCGCGGCGCTATGAACGGCTGGCGGACGCGGGCGCGGCGACGGGCGTGATCGATCCGCTGCTGGTGCGCGCCTACCTGCGCAGCGGCACGGCGCTGCCGGCGCACCAGGCCAGCGACGGCACGCCGCACAGCGGGGCGGCGCTGCATCTGTTCGCGGCGGGCGTGGCGCACCGCATCGTCAAGGCGGATGTCGCCAGCCTGTATCCGTCCCTGATGCGCGCCTGGCGCATCGGGCCCGCGCGCGATACGCTGGGCGCACTGCTGGCGCTGGTGGACCGCCTGGTGGAGCAGCGTCTGGCCGCCAAGGCGCTGGCCCGCGCGGCGCCGCCCGGATCGGCGGAACGTTTCACGCAAGAAGCCATGTCGGCCGCCATGAAGCTGGTGGTGAACTCGGCGTACGGGTACCTGGCCGCCGGCGGCGAGCTGACGCGTTTCGCCGACGTGCACGCCGCCAACGAAGTGACGCGCCGCGGCCGCGAAACGCTCGACCTGATGTGCCGCGAACTGGCGGCTCGCGGCGTCACGCTGATGGAAGCCGACACCGACGGCGTATATTTCGCCGTGCCCGAGCGATGGCAGGAAGCCGACGAGCGTCGCGTAGTGGCCGAAGTGGCCGCACTGCTGCCGGAACTGGTGCGTCTGGAATTCGACGGCCGCTACGCCGCCATGCTGTCGCACGAGCCCAAGAATTACGCGCTGCTGGCTTACGACGGGACGCTGCTGCTGCGCGGCGTGGCCTTTCGTTCCAGCCGCGCCGAACCGTTCGGCGAGACGTTCCTGCGGCGCGCCATCGCGCGTCTGCTGGCGGGCGACGTGGAAGGCGTGCGCGACATTTACGTCGCCACGCTGGACGCTCTGCGCGCGCGCCAACTGCCGGCGTTTGCCGTCTCGTCGCTGGTGCGCCTGACGAAATCGCCGGACCGCTACGACGAGGCCCGCGGGGTCCGCAAGGAGTTGCCGTACGAAGCTCTGCTGGCCTGCGGCCGCGTGAATTGGACCGTGGGCGACCGCATCCGCGTGTATCGCACGAAGACGGGCTCGGCGGCGTTGGTGGAAGAGGAGTCGGACGCGAGCCCGCGCGACTACGACGTCGATCATTATGCGCGCGTCCTGCGCGACACGTTTGCGGCGCGCCTGGCCCGCGCCTTCACGCCCGAGGATTACGCCGCGCTCTTCGCCGACCCCAGCCAGCCCTCGCTCTTCGATCCGCCGATGGCCGAAGTGCGGCCGGTGCTGAGCAGGCTGTAAGTGAGAAAAGACCGCGGAAGCGCCGGCCGTTTTTGCCGGTGACGCCGATTCGAAGTTTCTTTTTCCCATCGATTGAGCCATTTGCGTCGCCGGGCGCCGGGAACGCGCGGGGGCGTGTGTCAGCATCGAATCAGGGATGAGGCCCCAGGATCCGAACACAGGCTCGGATTTGAGGTCTCATCCCTTTTGTTTTCAATATGAGAAAGGTGAAAAACGAACACGATGTTCGTTTTTGGACGGATCGATGAACCAGACTACGAAACCGGAAGAGGGAATCCAGCCGCAATCCATGATGAACCTGGGCGCATGGCTGGGGCGTCATCAGGCGTTTGGCCTGATCGCCAACCGGTGCGCGGCCGCCGATGCCGAGTGCCTAAAGGCCATCCACGATAGCGGGGAATACAAGCAACTTGGCCTGACATGGGACCAGTTCTGCGAGACGCACGCCGGCGTCAGCCGCGTCCATGCGGATCGACAGATTCATTACCTGGAAGAGTTCGGAGCGAATTACTTCAAGCTGGTGGACGTCATGCCGATTTCGCCGAAGACATACCGGCTGATTGCCGCCGCGGTTTCCGACGAGGGTCTGGAACTGAACGGCGAGCGGATTCCGCTGGTGCGAGAGAATCGCGACAAGGTGGCGGCCGCGGTAACGGCGCTGCGGGCGCAGGCGGAAGCCGCGAAACCCGACGCCGGCCTGAGCGCGGTGCGCAAGCGGCTGGATGCGCTATTGGCCGCGGCGGAGGGCGTGGCGCAGCGGGCGGACCGGCCCGCGGAACTGGCCGGCCTGTTGCACGAAGGCGGCTACATTCTGCAGCGACTGGCCTGCGCGCTGCGCGAGCAGTAGCGTCGCGGCGGGACAGACGGCCGGCGCACACCGTCTGTCCCACTTTGACGGCGAAGCCGCAACCAAGAGCCGGCATCGAGGCACCTTGGAACCGCGACCGATGGGGCAACCCCTGCTTCTCGATTGTTCGGGCGCTGGAAACCGCAACTCTTCGTCGGGCCGCTCCCTGCGGTCGCGGTTCCAAAGCGGCGCCACCAGCGCGAATCTTCGCCGGCGGGAATGAATCGAACCAAACTGAAATATATTGACAGCGAAGCACTGCGAATCAAGGTGGGGCAGGCAATCGTGCCTGCCGACAGTTAGCTTTCACAGGTTCGCGCCAAGCGGGTTTTCAGTCTTAGCGGTAGGAGTGGCTCCAGATGACTACTTGCAAAAGGCTCTAGATAGCTATGGAGCTTGGGGTTCGATGAGCTTACCGTAGAACTGGAGGTAAGCTCCCATGCGTGGTACTTGGATCTCGGCGTTCTGCCTTTCGGTAGTTACCGGATTGGCCCAAACGGGCACTCCCAATCGGTCCATGACGCTCGACGTCGTGGTTACGGATAAGGCCGGAAAACCGGTTTCCGGTTTGCAGCAACAGGATTTTACGCTCATCGACAACAAACAGCCGCTGAAGATTTCGTCCTTTCAAGCGGTGCAGGGCGCCCCGGCCGATCAACCGGTGGAAGTGATTCTGCTCATCGATGAAGTCAACGCCGGGTTCTCCACGGTGGCCAGTCTGCGCGACCAGGTGGTGAAGTTTCTCGGGCGGGACGGCGGCAAGCTGGCCTATCCGGTGTCCCTGGGGTTTGTCACCGATACCGGAACCACCGTCGGAACGTCGCCCACCAAGGATGGAAACGCGCTCATCGCGGACTTGAATGACAAGGAGACCGCTTTGCGCACCATCAACCGGTCGCAAGGGTTGTATGGCGCCGACGACCGGCTGAATTTGTCGGTGCGCGCGCTGGAGCAGCTCGCCCAATTGGAAGTGACGCGGCCGGGACGAAAGCTGGTGGTGTGGATCAGCCCCGGCTGGCCCTATCTTTCCGGGCCGGGAACGGACCTGACGACTAAAGTGAAAGAGGGGGTGTTCAAGACCGTCGTGGAGCTGTTGAACGGGCTCCGGCAGGCACGCATCACCCTGTACGCCATCGATCCGCTGGGTATGTCCGACGCGGGCGGTTTCCGCACCTCGGAGTACGAGGAGTTCCTTAAGCCGGTGAAGCAGGCGGGGCTGGTGCAGCTCGGACATCTCGCGTTACAGGTGCTGGCGGTACAGAGCGGCGGACGGGTATTCAATTCCGCGAACGACCTGGCGGGCGAAATCGCCACCTGCGTGGCGGACGTGAATGCCTACTACACGCTCACCGTTGATGGGCTGCCCGGAGACGGTCCCAACGAGTTCCACGCGCTCACCATCAAGCTGGACAAATCGGGATTGACGCCGCGGACGCGGGCCGGATACTACGCTCAGCCGAATAATAACTTCTAAACGAAACCGCGGTTCAGTTCCGCGAAGGTCTCTCCACGCTGTCAATAATCAGGAATGCGCACGGCCCCTTGGCGGGCTCGAGCTTCAGTCCCAGCCGCTCGAGCACCGTAAAGATCGAGGGGCCGCGCGCGGTGTCGTCCGGGTCGCCGCCCTCCGGCGAAAATTCCAAATGAAAATCGAAGATTCCCGCGACGCCGGTCTGGTCGATCACCGGGCGGTCGAGGCCCAGGGCTTGGGAAAATGCATCGAGGCTCAGCCCGTTCGCTTCCCAGGTGACATTCGGTCCCTTTCGCACGCTCCGGCTGAAAACGCACCACGGCTTCCCGGCGGGCGCGGGAGTTGCAGCAACGAAGGGAGTGCAGCTCCCGTCCACGGTTCGCGGCAGCTTGAGGCCGCCTTTGGCCACGGTCAGCGCATAGACCGGGGCCTCGCGGGTCGCGCGATGCAGCTTCAGCCGGAACCGATCCTCCAGCAGCGCCTGCACCATGGGTCCGCGCATCATCGCCTGCTCCTGGGGAGTCTCCGTTTTGGCTTCGATGGAATACCGGTCGGTGTCGATCCAGGCGGGACCTCCCTCAATCGGCAGGCGCGGAATCATGGGATTCGCCGGATCGGCTTTGCCGGTGGCATAGAGATCGTAAGCCTGCTGGATGAGGCTGCGCACGGTCCGGCAGTTCACGGTCAACCTGCCGGGTGAGGAGTCTCCGGTGGTGGAGCGGTCCGTATCGCTGCAGAGCTTGATGGAAGCCACTTCGAATTTCGCCGCCGGCTGGGCAAACCCCGGAGCGATGGCGAGGAAACCGCACGCGATCCAGCCAGCACCGATCGGCCGCATGGCGAGATCGTAGCAGTTTCCGGCCTGCAGCGGGCGGACGACAAGTTCCAAGAGCACCGCTTCCCGATGCTGGCCCGCCCTACAACAGGCCTTCGCCCGTGGCGCCGGCGGCCCGCAGCAGTCGTGCGACTTCCGGGTAGTCACCGTCGCGTTCCAGAGAATGCTCCAGGCCGTGCGCATACCAGCCAGCGGGAGTGCCGTGAAACGCGCTGTCTTCCACCGCCAGCGACGCCCCGTTTTCCAGCAGCAGTTGGACCAGGTCGGCATAGCCTTTCCAGCAGGCCCAGTGCAGCGCCGTGCCATCGAGATCTCCCGGAGTGTCCACGGGGACGCCGAGCCCGAGCAGCACGCGTACGGCGGAAGTGCGATGACTGGCGGCGAATTCGGGAAGGAACCGATGGTATTCCGGCGGCAGCGGACCCGGCGGCGCATTCGCCAGCAGGCGCTCCAGGTCCGCGGGACCTGCCGCGGCGCAATCCCCGAGGAATCGGTCGAGCGCGGACATCGCGGTATCGGCGCCGCGGCTGGCGAGCAGCGCGGTGGTTGCGGTTTGTCCGCTCTGCACCGCCAGCATGTAGGCCGTGCGGCCATCCTGACGCCGCGCGTCGATGGCGGCGCCGGCGTCCAGCAACTGGGCGACGATCGCCGCGCTGCGTCCGCGCCACACGGCCCAGTGGAGCGCCGTGGCGCCGCGTGGATTGGTTTCGTTGGGGTTGGCGCCGGCCGCCAACAGGAGCCGCAGACCCTCGGGATGCTCGTGGTCGAGCATGTGCTTCAGCACATTGCCGGAGCGCGGCGAGGCGCCACGTTCGAGCAGCAGCCGGAGGCAGGCGAGATCGGGGTGTTCGGTGGAATGATAGAGCGATTCGCCGTCATCGGGCCGCGCCCCGGCGTCCAGCAGCGCGCGCGCCAGTTCCGGATGGTTATTCAGGCCGGTGGCCGCGTAGAGGCAGGAGAGCGGGCTGTCGGGATACCGGGCGTCGACGTAGCAACCGTTGGGGTCGGCGCCACGGCGAAGCAGCAAGCGCGCGGTTTCCAGCAGATCTCCGGCGCGGGTCGACTGGGGGCTGGCGAAGCGCGAGAAGCAGACATACAGCAGCGGCGGCCAGTCGCGCGGGCCACCTTTGGCGGTCGCGAGAGACGGCCGCTCGGCCAGCGCGCGTTCCACGCGGGTCCGGCCGCCGAGCAGCAGGGCGGTGTAGAATCCGGCGTCCGCGAGAGCAGGATGGCGGTCCAGCATTTCCTGGGCGCGCCGCGCGTCGTCCAGCGCCGTGTCGACAAATTCCGCCACCAGACCCTGAAAATCGAGCGCCGATTCCAGCAGGAACTTCCTGAATCGCGGCCAGCTCGCGAATCCCTGCTCGCGGGCGACTGCGAGTTGCGCCTGGTGCAGCGCCGGCGCCGGCAGGGGTTCGGAGAAATGGCGGGTGATGCGTTGGAGAGCGGCGGGGTCGCCGGAACGGGCAGCCTGCTGCAGCGATTTGGCGGCCTTCCGGTAATACTCCAGATTGAGGCGATTGGCCTCGGGATGGGTCGACATACGACCTCCTTTCGAATTTGCGCCCATCGTCCGCGGGAACGGGCTGAAAGAAGGTTCGTCGAACTTCAGAAACCAGCAGGTGGGAAACTCCCTGTCCGCGGACCGGCTGCGCCCTGGTGCGCTCCCGCCATTGTACCGAATTCAGCAGCGGCGGAACCGCTACCGCTGCCCCACCGCGACGTCGAATTCGAAGTACCCGGCGTTGTCCTGGAAGCTGTCGCCGGTGCGGTCGTTGACGGTGAACCAGGTGCGGTGGTTCAGGGTCCGCGCCACCAGGGAGCCGGCCGGCTTTTGTGGGGCCACGAAATCCGCGCCGCCTTCGGCATCGGAGCCGGGAACGATGCCATTGCCGGCGGGTCCGTTACATCCCGAAACGTGGCGCAGCCGCGGATCCCAGCAAACGGTTCCGGTCACGTTGAAGACGCGCACCGGAGCCTCGTCGGGATTGGGTACGCTGGCGCCCCATTCCAGTTGGGCGGGAAGGTAGACGTGGTATTGTCCCGGACCTGTTTGCCGGATGACCGGCTCCTCGGGAGTGCAGATGGGCCGATTGGGCATACAGGCGAAGGGTGCGTAGGCGATGGTGGAGTCGACCGCCGACAGGGTGGAATCGACGGCGGAGATGGTGGATTCGGCGCCGCCGGGGCTGCCTTGGAATTTCCAGTTCAGCACGTCATGATTCTCGTACCCGCCGCCGGTCGCCGAAGTGAAACCGACCCATGCCGTGCCATCGCCGCCAATCAGGCTGGCCACGTCCACAGCCGCGGCGCGGATAGGCGACCCGTCCAGATACACCGTCAGCCGCGGGGGATCGTAAGTGATTCGCGCGACGTGCGGCTGGCCATCTTTCAGATGGACCGGCAGTTTCTCGGAATAGGCCAGGCAGCGCGGCGGCCAGGTGAGGTCGGGCGCAACGCCGTTGGTGCAGATCGCCAGCGCATTGTCGGACGGATCCCAGCGATTCTCGAAGGTATCGAAAAACACCGCCAGCCGGCGCACGATGGGGCGCGCCTTTCCATAGGGAGCACCTTCATCGTTGCGCATGAAGCCGGCCGACGCGCCATACCCTCCATGGGCATGCCGGTCGGCGTTTTGCACCACGAACGCGAGTCCGTCGGCGCCGTTGGTCTGGCTGTCCTGGTGCGTCAAGCGGAAAGTGAAGGTGGTGTCGAAGCCGCCGCTGACGGGCTGTCTGTCGCGATACCATGCCGCCCCGACCACGAAATACCGGGCGTCGGTGAGGCGCAGGATCTTCTTCGCTCGATGCGCATTGGCTACCAGAAACAGCTCCTGGGTGGAAGCGAAGTCGGGAAAGTCGAAGTCCGCGGCGGCGGCCGCGGTCACGGCGAGCAACCCGACTGCCCAAGCGCCTCGCATGGCACCACTATAACGCCGGACGGGCAACGGCATCGGCGGCGGGTGCTTCAGGGTTTCGGTTCGGGGACGCCGTAGCGCTGCAGCAGGTCCACCACGCGGCGGTCGCCCGACTCCTCGGCGCGACGGGCGTGGTGCCAGGCGGCGCGATGTTCCCCGCGCACGGCGTACTGTTCGGCGAGCGATGCATGCGCGTCGGCAAAACCGTCGTCGAGCCGTACGGCTTCGAGTAGGAGGCCGCGGGCTTCATCCGGCTTGCCGTTCATTCGGTAGAACTGCGCCAGGTGGTAATACGGACGCGCATTGCCAGGCTCGCGCGCAATCCACGCCAACTGCTCATCCATCTGCTTGCGGGTCTCGTGGTCCAGGGCAAAGTCCACCACTTCCTTGCGCCAGAAAGTCATCGCGCGGCCCCGATGAGAAGGATGTGGACGTCCATCACGTTGGTGCCCGTGGGACCGGTGATCACCAGGTCGCCCAACGGCTCGAAGTAGTGGTACGAATCGTTGTCGTTCAAATAGCGCAGCGCCTCAGGATTGCGGCGCAGAGTGTCGCCATCGGCGATGGCGCCGGCTGCGTCGGTGGGGCCATCGGTGCCGTCCGTGCCGGCGCTGAACACCACGGTTTGCTCCAGGCCGGCGATGTCCAGCGCGGCCGCCAGCACGAACTCCTGGTTGCGGCCGCCCAGTCCGCCGCCTTTGATGGTGACGGTGGTTTCGCCCCCGGTGATGAGGCATGCCGGCGGCTTCACCGGCTGGCCGGAGAGGACCACTTCGCGCGCCATGGCGGCGTGCATGCGCGCTATGTCGCGGGTCTCGCCCTGCACTTCGCTGGCTAATACCAGGGTGCGGAATCCCAGGCTGCGCGCGCGCGTGCGGGCGGCGTCGAGTGCCAGACGGTTGCCGCCCACTACGGTGTTGCGGACACGCGCAAACAAAGGGTCGCCCGGTTTGGGAGTCTCGGCGATTTCGCCGCGCAGGCCGCTTGCAATGCGCTCCCGCACGGCCGGCGGCACGCGGTCGAGGATTTCGTAGCGCCGCAGAATCTCGGCTACCGTGGCGAAGGTGGAGACGTCGGGCGCCGTGGGACCGCTACCGATGACGTCCAGGTCGTCGCCGATGACGTCGGAGAGCAGCAGCGCTTCCACGGCGGCGGGAGCGGCCAGGCGCGCCAGTTGTCCCCCCTTGATTTCGGAAATGTGCTTGCGGACGGCGTTGATCTCGTGAATGGTGGCGCCACAGGCCAGCAGCAGCCGCGTCACGGCCTGCTTCTCGGCGAGGGTGATGGGCGCGGCCGGCAGCGGCATGAGCGCCGAAGCGCCTCCGGAAATCAGGCACAGCACCAGATCGTCCTTGCCTGCCGAGGCGGCGATCTGGGCGATACGGCGCGCGCCCGCGACGCCCCGTTCGTCGGGCACCGGATGGCCGGATGGGTTCAGCTCGATGCGCCGCAGCCGCGCCTTGCCGGCGTCTTTGACGTTCAGGAACCCGGCGGTGATGGAGCGCCCCAGCACGCGCTCGGCGGCCCGGGCCATGCTGACGCCCGCCTTGCCCGAGCCCACCACGCAGATGTTGCGGTAGCGCGAAAAATCGCGCCGTTCGAGGTACCGCGTGACGGCGCCGGCGGGGTCGGCGGCATCGAGGGCCGCCTGAAAGATCTGCCGGGCTTGTTTGCGCAAGAGACGGGTGGTCATTTTTTGAAGATGGTCACTTTTTGAAGATGGGATGGCGCAGGATGGCCTCCACGGCCACCGCGGCGTCGTCGCCTTCGATGGGGATGTGGACATCGGCGAGGGCATAGACGGCGCGCCGGTCGTCGTAAAGTTGGCGGAGGGTTTCGGGATCGCGCGCCAGGGGGCGGTGCGACGCCTGGCCGACGCGCCGGTGCACGGTCTCCCAGGGACAATCGAGCCACACGGCGACGCCGTTGGACATCACCAGTTGGCGATTGCTTTCGGTGACGAACGCGCCTCCGCCGAGGGCCAGCACCGCCGGGCGTCCGCGTTCGATGGAGCGCACGTGCTGGCGCACGATGGCGGCTTCGATGCGGCGGAATTCGGCCTCGCCGCGGGTGTCGAAGATTTCCGAGATGGGGACTTTTTCGGCGGCTTCGATTTCATCGTCGCTATCGAAGAAACTCCAGCCGATGTGGCGGGCGAGCGCGCGCCCGATGGTCGATTTGCCGGATGCCATGAAGCCCACCAGGTAAATTCCGGGGGTTCGCTTGAGGCGCAGATTCATGAGGTGGGCCTCCTGGAAATGTGGGGCGGTCCGGCCGCCTCTTCGGAAACTGCGGGTCGGCGATTCCCTGGAACCGCGAGCGTGAAGCGAGCGGCCCGAGCGAGGCGCCCCATCTCCCAAGACTCCCGATCCGCGTACGCTGGACAAATCTTCTGCCCCTCGGGCCGCTCGCTTACGCTCACGGTTCCAGGCGCCGGCGACGTCCCAGTTCCAGACTCCATGGACCGCGTTTCGACGCGGCGCCCCGCAGGAAAGGCGGCAGGCACGATTGCCCGTCCCACTGCGATGTTTTCAGGCCGGTTCATGCGGTGCCGTTAAGATTTGCCAGGTTGGCTTCCATCAACCCGGGAAACAGGTTCGCCACGGCCACCAGAAGCCAGCCGGATCGCGGAGCCAGGACGGTGCGGGCGTTGCGCTCCACGCCGCGGCGGATGGCCCGGGCGCAATCCTCCGGGGTGATGGCGAAGCGCTTGCCTTCGATGATTTTGGGCGGCGGACCGCCGGTGAGCGCGTGGCTCTGAAACGCCGTGTGGATGTAGCCGGGGCACACCAGCATGGCGTGGACGCCATCGGCGCGCAATTCCATGCGCAGCGATTCCGTCCAGGCGCCGAGCGCGTGTTTGGAGGCGCTGTAGAGCGGCAGCCACGGCAGGGTGAATTTTCCGGCGATGGATCCGACGTTGACCACCATGCCGCTGCGCTGCGCGCGCAGGTGTGGGACCACGAGGTGCGCCATCGCGAGGGCGGCGAAAAAGTTCAGCTCCCAGAGACGCCGCGCGTCGTCCAGGGGCGTGCTCCAGGACGGTTGATACAGACCCACGCCCGCGTTGTTGATCAGAATGTCGATGCGCCCGAAGCGGTCCAGGGTCTGTTCCACGGCGCGGCGGCGGGTGTCTTCGAGCGTTAGATCGCCCGCGGTGATGACGGCGTCCGGCCCCCCGGCGCGGCGCAATCCATCGGCCGAACGGGCGGTCAAGGACAGCCGGGCCCCGGCGCGCGCGAATTCAGAGGCGCAGGCCGCTCCCAGACCTTCGGAAGCTCCTGTGATGAGGGTCACTTTGCCGTCGATGCGCATCTGGGGAATCGGTCATAATGTTACCATGCCTTCGCGGCTCATCCCCTTGTTCCCGCTGCAGGTGGTGGTCTTCCCGCGAACCAACCTGCCGCTGCATATTTTCGAGGAGCGGTACAAGGAAATGGTGGGCGATGCCATCCGCGACAAAAGCGAGTTTGGGGTGGTGCAGGCGAAGGAAAGCGGCATCGTCAACGTGGGTTGCGCGGTGACGGTCGTCGAAGTGGTGAACTCCTATGCCGACGGCCGGCTGGACATTGTGACGCGCGGCGCGCGGCGCTTTGAAATCGTCTCGCTGAATGAGGAAAAGAGCTACCTGCAAGGGGAAGTGAACTTCTTCGACGACAGCGAGTTCGATCCGGTTCCCGCGGAGCTGCGCGACGCGACGCTGGCCAATTTCCGCGAACTCCGAGGGGTGATTTCGCTGCGCGGGCGGAGCGAGCCGGATCTGGCGGACTCGCAGCTCAGTTTTCAGGTGGCGCAATGCCTGCCCGATCTGGATCTGCTGAATGCGCTGCTGGGGCTGCGCTCGGAAATCAGCCGGCTGAAGCGCCTGAATCAGTACCTGTCGCAATATATTCCGCGCCAGCGCGCCATTGCCCACGCCCGGGAGATCGCACCCACCAATGGGCGCGGCGGGCATCCCGCGGGGTTGTGAGCGATGCTCGATCCGGCGCGCCCGCAAATCGACCGGCGGCGCATGTCGCTCTCCATGGTAGTTTCGGGTTCGCTGCACGGAGCGCTGCTGCTCTGGTTGGCGGTGGCCACGGCGCACGCGCCGCGCGAAGTCCCGAAGAGCCTCTACGACCAGGAAATCCGCCCGTATGAGAAGCAGATTGTCTGGTACAACCTGCGCGAGAAGCTGCCGGATATCCGGCCCGCGCCGTCGGCGGCGTCGCCCAAAGCGGCGCGCGCGCAGCGCAGGTTTCAGCAGACCCTGGTGTCCGGCGAGAAGGACGATGCGCGGGCGCCGCAGACCATCGTAACCGAGGCTCCGGCGGCGGAATTGCCCCGGCCGCTGCCGCTGCCCAACGTGGTGGCGGAAGCCGCGCCGCGTCCGGCGCCGCGCATTTTCATACCACCGACGGAACCGGCGCGCGCGGCGGAGGCGCCTCCGGTATTGCCCGATTCGCCGGAAGCACGGGCGAAGGCTCCGTCGCGGACCAACCCGTTGCCGGCTTCGACGCCGCGTCCGCGGCCGCGCGACTTTCAGCCGCCGCCCGAGCCGAAGCGCGCCGAGGCCGATGCGCCGCCTCCGGAGCTGCCGGAAGCGCCGCAAACGGTCGCGGTCAACGGCTTGGCCGCGGTGGGCGCACTGGGTGTGTCGAGCAGCCGCCCGCCGCCCAAGGCGTTCCACCCTCCAACGCCGGCGCGGCGTCCGGCAACCACCGCCCCACTGACGCTGGCGGACGCGCCCGCGGCGGAGTCGACGAATTCACCGGCGCCTGGCTCTCCGCTGGGCTCCAGCACGCCGCGGCCGCAACCGCGCCCGTTTCAACCACCGCCCGCTCGGCCTCCAACCGGCGGTTCGAGCGCGCCGCCCACTTTGCCCGAAGCTCCGGCGAGTCCCGGAGCGCCGTCCGCTAATTCGGCGAGCGCACCGCGCATCCCACGGCGGTTCACCGCCCCGCCGGGCAAGGGTGAGGCTCAGGTCCAGCCGCCGGAGATCGATTCGGCCGCGCCGGCGGTGACGAGTCCCACGGCATCGGGGAGCGAATCCTTCGCCATCGCGGGTCTGGATCCCGCCAAGTTCAAGGAGATCCCCGCGCCGCCGGCATCGCACGCCGCGGGCTTTTCGGGCGCGCCGGAACCGCATGCCGATACAGGCGCGGCCGGGTCCAACGAGAAGGCGTCGCTGGTGGTTCCCCGGCTGACGGCGGGCGGCGGCGCACCCGACCCGCTTCCGACTATCGCACCGGCGGCGGAAGTGGCGGCGCGCGGCCGGCTGCTGGCGGAATTGCGCAGTCCTCTTACCTCGCATCTTCCCGCGCCGACCGGGCCGGGCGATCCGAAGCCGCTGCGGGTCTCCTCGGCGCCCGATCCGCGCATGGAAGGCCGCGAGGTCTATACCATGGCTATTCAGATGCCCAATGTTACGAGCTTCTCGGGCAGTTGGATGGTCTGGTTCGCGGAGCGGATTCCGGAACCGGGCGCGGCGCCGGCAGTGATTCGTCCGCCGGTTCCGCGGCATAAAGTGGATCCGGCGTACGTGCGGACGGCGGTGGATGAACGCGTCGAGGGCGTGGTCCGGCTGGCCGCCGTGATCGAGAAGGATGGCCGGGTGGACCAGGTGGAACTGCTGCGGGGCGTGGATGCGCGCCTGGACGCGACCGCCGCGGAGGCGTTGGGTAAGTGGATTTTCGAACCGGCCCTGCGCAACGGCACGCCCATCGCCGTCGACGCGGTATTTGAGGTACCTTTCCGACTTGCCCCCAAACCTTCCCGATGACACGCCAATTTCTGATTTTCGATGCCGACGACACGCTGTGGGAGAACAACATCTATTTCGAGCGTGCGTTCGAGGAGTTCGTGGAGTTTCTAGATCACTCGTCGCTCGAGCCCGATCAGGTGCGGGACATCCTCGACGAGATCGAATCGGCCAATAACAAGATCCACGGATACGGCACGCTGAATTTCGCGCGCAATCTGCGGGAGACGTACGAGCATCTGTGCGAGCGCGAGATCCGCGACGAAGATGTGCGCATGGTGGTTGGATTCGCCGAGCGTATTCTGGAAGCGCCCATGGAGGTGATCGCGGGCGTGCCCGGAACGCTGGAATATCTGGCGCCGCGGCACGACCTGACGCTGTTCACCAAGGGCCATCCGGAAGAGCAGCGGCTGAAGATCGACCGCTCCGGATTGGGAAGCTTCTTCGGGCACGCGGGAATCGTCAAGGAGAAGGACGCGGCTGCGTACCGGCGGCTGGTGGTGGAGCGCGGCATGGATCCCGAGCGCACCTGGATGATCGGCAACAGCCCGAAATCGGACATCAATCCGGCACTGGCGGCGGGTTTGAACGCGGTGTTCGTTCCGCACGCGCACACCTGGGTGCTGGAGGAGCAGGATCTGCAGCCGGGACAGGGGCGATTGGTGATTCTGGAACGGTTTGAGGACCTGCGGGCTTGGTTTTAGTCGCCTGCGGGCGAAGACTTCAGCCGTCCCACCCTGGCGCGCGAGCGGTTACTGGTCGGGGCGGTGCTGGCGCTCGTAGGGAGCCTTGAGGAACTTGGAAGCCTCCTCCTGGGCGCCCTGGGTGTTGTCCTTGGTGCGGATGGCCTGGTTGTACTCGTTGACGGCGCGGTCGCGCTGGCTGCTGACGTCGTAGATCTTGCCGAGGTTGATGTGCGCCCAGACTTCGGTCCACTTGGGGTCGAGGTTGCCGTCCAGGGCGGCGCGGAATTCGTTGGCGGCGGGCCACCAGTTGCCTTGCAGGAAGTACACTTCGCCGATGCGGTAATGGGCCAGCGAACTGTTGCGGGTGGTTTCGAGAGCCTTCTGGTATTCGCGTAGCGCGTCGGAGAACTCGCCCAATTCGGCGTGCTGCTCGCCGCGCCGGATGGCTACGTCCACGCGCACCTGCGGACTGAAGCGCAGGAGCTTGCCGTTAGGGTCGATGGTGATGGTCTTGGGCCGGCCGAACGTGTCCACGGAAAACTCCGAGGACGTACCGGCCACATCGACGCGCTGGAATTCGGGATCGCCATCGGTCTCGATCTTCAGTTCCACCGGCATGCGGAAGGTGTCGACGTCCTGGCTGATCTTGCCCATCACGCGGAAGCCCTTCTTCTCGTGGCCCGTGCCGCCCAGCTTATAGACGGTGTAGTCCAGCTTGAATTCGGGGACGGCGGAAGTTTCGATCCACTGGATGAAAAAATAATCCATCTTGTTGCCGGTGACGGCGTCGGCAACCTGGCGGAGATCGTCGGTGGAAACGCTCTTCCAGGCGTTCTGCTGGGCAAAGTTCTTGAGCGTTTTGAAGAACGCGTCGTCGCCCATGGTGTAGCGCAACATCTGCGCCACCACCGCACCCTTGCTGCCGGTGAGCGCCCACATTTCGGGCGAGTAATCTTCCAGGCGGGACGCCTGATTGACGGGAACGTTGTCGACCGTGAGCGCTTCCACGCGCAAGCTCTGCAGTTGCGTTTCCATGGCGCCGGCGCCGATGTTGTGTTCGGTCCACAGCAACTCGGAATAGGCGGCAAACCCGTTCTCGATCCAAAGGTGGTTGCGCGTGGTGGGAGACACCAGTTCCTCCCACCACTGCCGTGACACTTCGTTGGCCACCAGGCGGCTGGAGACCTGGCGGGTGATGCCGCGCGGCGATAGGAAAATCATACCGGGAGCGGCGTATCCATTGGGCGCGCCGGCTTCGGTTTCGACCACCGTGAGATCGGCATAAGGCGCCAGTCCGAAGATGCCGGTGAAGTAGGTGACGGCCTTGCCGACTTCCTGCCCGTACTGCTGCGCGAGGTCGGTTTCCGGTTGGCGGAAATAGAGGGTGGTGGTGAGGCCGCCTTCGGGAACCTTCACGGGCGGATCCTTGGCGACGGCGATGCTGCCGGGGAAGGAAGCGCGATTCATCTTGAATTCGAATTGATTCTTGTCGCCGGTCTGCTGGTGGGAATCGATGCCGCTGCCCAGCACGGAGTAGCCTATTGGCACGGTGACGCGCATATCGGCGGCGAAGCGGTCGGTGGTGTAGCCACTGACGGGGAACCAGCGCGCGGGATAGAGGAGATAGGCGTAATCGGGATGGATAGCGGCGAACTTGATGCCAAATACCGGAGATTCCTCGGCGCCGGTGAGTTTGCCGTCGTAATAGAACGTCGCGGTATAGTTCTGGCCTTTGGGCAGGGGCGGCTGGAAGGTGAGGCGCACGCTGAAATCCTGTTGATTGCGCGACGCCTGGATGGGCCGGCCATCGGCGTCCTCCACTTTGGAGACGTTGAGCGCGTTGTTCAGCTCAAAGGACGCCGACGAGATGCCATCGTCAACGGCCGTGAAGTGGACCGCGGCTTTGGCGGTGAGGGTCTGCGTGTTGGGAGAAATCTCGGCATCGATGGTGTAATCCTGCACGTCAATGCGGGCGCGGCGCTGCTGCTCCTGGGCCGGCGCGGCGAGCGCCATCACCAGAAGACCGAGAACGGGCACGGCAACCCGAAGAATACGATGATCACGAAACATGAGCGACTTCTCCTTGCAGGATTTCCTCGACAATGGCGGCGGCGCGGGCTGCCGGCGTGGCGGCGGGCGAGCGATCGGACAATGGGCCGCAGGCTTCGAGCTTCTCACGAACTTCCAACAGCCCAGCTATCATATCGGCACGAGCGGCGGGATCGGAGAGCAGGCGGCGGGCTTCGGACGCAATGCGCGGACCGGTCATTTGCTTCTGCATGAGCTCGGGAACCACCTGGCGGCCGGCGATGAGATTCACCATCGAATAGAACGGCACGCTCACCAGCAACTTGCCGAGGAGCCAACTGGCGGTGGTGACGCGATAGAAAGTGACCATGGGGGTTCCCAGCAGCGCAGCCTCCACCGTGACCGTGCCGCTGGCGGCCAGCGCTAGCGAAGCGTGCGCCATGGTGTCCCAGCTTTCTCCTGCAATCACGCGAATGGTAGTCCCCTTGGTCTGGTCCTGAAAAAAAGCCACCCCGGTGTTGGCCGAGGCCGGCAGGACGAAATTCATGGCCTGTTCCCGATTCAACTGTCCCACGGCTTCCACCAGCGCCGGCAGATGGCGCGCAGCTTCACCCCGACGGCTCCCGGGCAGGACCGCAATTAATGGACGCCCCGGAGCCAGCCTGTGTTTCCGAAAAAACTCGTCGCGGGTCAGCGACGGCTTGACGATACCCGCCAAAGGGTGTCCGATGTAGTCCGCGGGGATGCCTTCGCAGCGAAAAAAGGCCTCTTCAAAGGGAAAGATGCACAGTAACCGCTTGAGATTGCGGCGCATGGAGCGGATCCGGCCTTTTCGCCACGCCCAGGCCTGCGGAGCCACCAAGTAAACCACCGGGATGCCGCGGAGCGCCAGGCGGCGGGCTACCCGCAGGTGGAAATCGGGGGAATCGGTCAGAATGGCCACGTCGGGGCGGGTGTCGCGGGCGGAATGCAGCAATTTACGATATTCGCGATAGATGCGCAGCAGGTCGGGGACGACTTCGAGCAGGCCCACGACGGCCAGACTGGCGGAGTCGACCACGGTGCGGACTCCGGCGGCGCGCAAGCGAGGTCCGGTACAGCCGAAGAACCGGGCGTCGGGATGGCGGTGGCGCAGTTCCTCGACCACCAGCGACGCGTAGAGGTCGCCCGACGCTTCGCCGGCGGAAACCAAGCAGTTCACAGTTAACAGTTTACAGTTAACAGTTCCCAGGGCCGGCAGGGCTGACTGTCAACTGAGGACTGTCGACTGTTCACTACTTGCTACAATCGGGACCGGGGATGACCACCGAATCAGAACGGCCGCGTGTGACTGTGGAAGAGCTGGCGTCGCGATTTCGCGGCGACATGATTCCGATCACCAGCAAGTTCTCGTACTTTTCCACCCTGCCAGTGGCCGAAGAAGATCTACGGCAGTACCTTAACGATCCCATCGCGGCTATCTCGCCGGCGATTGTCGCGTTGCTGCCAAACGTGGGGATCATCCTGGCGCCGTACCTGGAAAAGGCCAACGGCAAAGAGGGCGACGCGGTGACGTTCGAGCGGCCGGCGGACTCGCGCTACCTGCCGCGATCGCGGCGCGACCTGGATCAACTGTCGATCCTGGCGCTGGCGATCAAGGAAATCGAAGTCGCCGATTACCACTATCAGTTGTACAACGGGCTGGCCGGACTGGTGGCCGACCGCTGGGCTCCGGAGATGCAGGAGCGATTCTTCCGCGCCATCCGCGAAGAGCTCAACGCCGAAATCCATGGCGAAGTGGACGAGAAGAGCTGGCACCTGAAACAGGCGCTGGCGCGTCGGCAGACCAACGTCCGCAAGGAAACCAAGCTGTTTCGGGAATACGGAAAACAGGCGTTCGAAGACACCTTGACGCTGTACCTGCACGGCACGTGCTGCGATATCGATGTGGACACCGGCCCGCGGCAGATGCCCAGCCGCTATCTGCGGCGCCGGCTGGAACTGCTGATGTCGCTGTTTCCGCCGCCGGAAGGGTATGCGGTGCTGCCGGAACAGCTGAAAAGATAGCCATTAGCCGTCAGCCGTTAGCTTTTCCGCGACCGGCGGAGGTTTCTGCCTGCCGCTTCGCGGGGCGCAGGCGCGGCTGTCCGGATCGCAGAGGAGCTAATGGCTCTCCAGAAACTGCTTCCCGGCTCCTGGAACCGCGAGCGAGGAGACGCATTTCCCAAGGCCCCCGACCCGCGAACGCCGGACAAATCATCTGCCACTCGGGCCGCTCGCTCACGCTCACGGTTCCAGGAGCCGAGGCGTACCAGTTTCAGACTTCCATGGACCGCGGCTCGACGCGGTGCCCCGGCTGATGGCTAACGGCTGATGGCTGTTTCCGACAGTTTTTCCAGGATCGTGACGGCCACCTTCTTGCCTTGCTCGCCGACTTCACCTACGGGGCCGACACAGCTCGGACAGCCGGCGTCGCAAGGGCAGGAGCGCAAGAGGCCGAGAGTCTTCGAGAGCAGATCGGGCGTCATGCGGAATAACGGAGCGCTTTGTCCGATGCCGCCGGGGTAGGCGTCGTAGAGATAGAGGTTGATCTCTTCGCTTTGCGCCACGCCCAGATCGCGAGGGTCGCACATCAGCAGCAGCGCGGCGACGGTGCGCAGCGCGTTGCCCAGTCCGCCGATGCCGCTCTGCCGCTCGGTGGGCGTGAATTCGGCCAGATGCTCCACCAGGAACTGCGGCGGGAAATGCAGCCAGAAGGCGGTGGTGTGCATCTCCTGCTCGGGCATGGAGAGATTCCCCGCCCCGACGTTTTCGTTGGTGTAGAACTTGATTTTCTTGAAGCCCACAATCTGGCGGTTGACGCGCACGTCGCCATGGACGCGGCGCGCGGAAGGGAGCGGCGCGGCTTCCAGCTCCTGCAGCGCTTTCACCTGGGTGTAATCGATGGCATCGGTGTAGTAATCGCACTCCACCTTCTTGACGTAGGCTTTACGCTCCTTATAATCGAACCGCTCCACGTGGTACTGGCGCGCTTCGTGGAGATAGATGGCCTTCTCGTGCAGCGTGGTGAGCGCGGTGGTGAAGGAGACCTCGGCGATGATGTCGGGCTCGCCGGTGGTGTCGACCACTACAAAGTTGTCGCTCGAGATGCTGCGCAGGCTGGTGGCGTCGGCGGGATAGGTGTCCTGGGTCCAGTGCCACGCGCCGGCGGAGTGGTGCAGGAAGCCGGACTCTTCCAGGTAGCCGCAGATTTCGGCGGTGGGGTGCGGTCCGAAATTCTCGCCATCGCTGAGCGGCAGTTCAAACGCCGCGCATTTCAGGTGGGCCAGCAGGATCTCGAGATTGTCGGGATTGATGTAGGCGTGCTCGGGCGAGCGTCCGAAAAAGTAATCGGGATGCTCCACGATGTACTGGTCGAGCGGCGCGCTGGAAGCCACCAGCACGGCGGCCGAAGCGGCCTGGCGCCGTCCCGCGCGGCCGGCGCGCTGCCAGCTCGACGCGATGGTGCCGGCGTATCCGGCCATGACCACGGCGTCGAGCGAGCCGATATCGATGCCCAGCTCCAGCGCGTTGGTGGCCACCACGGCGCGGATATCGCCGTTGCGCAGGCGCCGCTCGATCTCGCGCCGCTCGCGCGGCAGGTAGCCGCCGCGATAGCCGCGCACGGTTTCCGACGGGATGCGGCCGCGGTCGCAGGCGTCCTTGAGATACGTCACCAGGATTTCGGTGGCCAGGCGGTTGTTGGCGAAGACCAGCGTCTGCAGGTCGCGCTCGATGAATTCCAGCGCCACGCGGCGAGTCTCGGCGATGTAGCTGCGGCGGATGCCGAGCTGGCGGTTGACCACCGGCGGATTGTAAAAGATGAAAAACTTCTCGCCGCGCGGCGCGCCGTTGCGCTCGATCAACTCGAACGAGAGACCGGTGAGGGCTTCGGCCAGTTCGCGCGGATTGGCGATGGTGGCGGAGCAACAGATAAATTGCGGCTTGGAATTATAGAACTCGCAGATGCGTTTGAGGCGGCGCAACAGATTCGCGAGATGGCTGCCGTACACGCCGCGGTAGGAATGCAGCTCATCGATGACGATGTAGCGCAGGCTTTCGAAATAGCGGGCCCAGCGGGTGTGGTGCGGCAGAATGCCGCTGTGCAGCATGTCGGGATTGGTGAGCACGACGTTGGCGCGCTGGCGGATGGCCTTGCGGGCGTCCTGCGGCGTATCGCCGTCGTAGGTGAAGGCGCGGATCTCGCTGCCCATTTCCTCGACTGTGGAGTGGAACTCGTGAAGCTGATCCTCGGCGAGCGCCTTGGTGGGGAACAAGTACATGGCGCGCGCCGATTCGTCGGCCAGCAGGCGGTTCAGGATCGGCAGGTTGTAGCACAGCGTTTTGCCGCTGGCGGTGGGGGTGACGATCACCACGTGGCGTCCGGCCTGGATGTGATCGAAGGCTTCGGCCTGGTGGCTGTAGAGCCGCGTGACGCCGCGATTGGCGAGGACGGCGCCGAGGCGCGGGTCGACGGTAGCGGGGATCTCGGCGAAGATGCCGTCGGAAGCGGGCTGATGGTGGATGGCGCGGACGGGGCTGTCGGGATCCTGATGCTTGGTGCGGAAATGCGAGACGACGGCTTCGAGCGAGGGCTGTGAGCGCAGAGACAGCTCGTGAGAGAATTCCGGGAACGACAGGGATTGGTCCATTCGTCTTCGCCTTTTCTTTGCTAGGGTACTGCGAAAGCGGGCCCGGGCACAAGGGCATGGCAGGCGAGATGCATAGAAGAGGAGCTGGTGAGCCGATTTTTTGGAAAATTGCCGTTGTGCGTGTCGCTTTGCGCACTCACTGTGAGCGCCAGGGCGCAGAGCCTGGACGGCGTGGTTCGCGACTCGCTGACGCGGACACCCCTGGCGAAGGCTTCGGTTGTGCTGACGGCCGTGCCAGGACACGGCGAGTACGCGGAGCGGACCGATGGGTCGGGAAAATTCCACTTCGAGGCCATCGACGCGGGAAGCTACGACCTGGAAGTGGAACGGCGCGGATATGCCGACGCGCCGAAGATCCGGCTGCAAATCCACGCGGGAGAAACCGTACGGAATTTTGCGGTGGAAGTCGCTCCGCTGGGGATCATCGCGGGAAAAGTGGTCGATCCGGATGGGGAGCCCGTGCCGGGGGCGCGGGTGTCCCTGCTGGCTCCGCAATGGCGCTATGGGCAATCGGCAATGGACGAAGTGACCGATGACGATGCCGATGAGCGCGGAGAGTTTCGCTTCGTGACGCCTCGGCCGGGGCGCTACTCCGTGGCGGCGTCGCCGGGATGGCAGCCGGGTTTTTGGCAGACCGGCGTGCGCGACGGGCCGGGCAAGCCGGAGTGGCGCTGGGGACGGGCGGCCAGCGGAGAGATGGAAGTTCGCGCGGGACAGGAAATTTCGGGACTCGAGCTGAAGCTGCCGAAGACGCCATGCTTCCGCCTCCGCGGTACGGCCGATTTGAGTTTGCGAGGTCGCTGGCCGCCGTTGAGCGTACAAGCGGTGCGCGTGGACGGTGGCGGCGCCGCCGGGAGCATGGTGGAGGCGGACGGCCGCTTCGAAATCCACGGCGTGACACCCGGCGAGTATCTGCTGTCCTTACGGGAAGCCGAACCGCTCACCGCCGGCGTGCGGGTAGCGGTGACGTCGCACGATGTGGAGGGAATTGCGCTGCACGCCGCGAAGGCGTCGCTCGCCGTGCATGTGCGGGTCGATGGGGAGACGGCGATTCCCATGAGATCGTTGCGCCTGCACTTGGAGTGGCTGGAGCCGAACGTCATGCAGAATCGCGACACGTCCCCCGACGGCGGCGGGTCGGCGGTATTTGCGGACCTGGCGCCGGGGCGGTACGCGCTCGAACTGCGGCCGCGTGCCGATGCGTACGTCGAGAGCCTGAGCCGGGCGGGGCAACCGGTGGCGTCGGGAGAGTTCGAGTTGACAGCCGGGAGCAGCGAGATGGAACTGGTGGTGACGAAAGGAACGGACACGGTGGCCGGCGTCGCGGACAAGCCCACTCCGGGGTTGACGGCCGTGCTGATGCCGCTGGAGAGGAAGGCCGGACATCCGCCGGTGTTCTCCGCGGCCGCGGATCAGAATGGAGCCTTTTCGTTGGAATTCGTGCCGCCGGGTCAGTATCGCGCGTTTCTGGTGGCGCAGTTCGACGAGGGACTGTGGTGGAATGGCGAATTCCGCAAGCAGGTGGAAGCGTTGGGCACGGCGGTCGAAGTTCCCCGAAAGGGCGGCGCACCGGTCCAGGTGGTGGTGATCGACGAGAACGCGATGCAACAGGCCATCGCGCGGGTGGGGCAATGAGGGAGCTGCTGTCTTGTGGGGCAGCCAATCCTGGCTGCAGCCGGCGGCGGCAGGCACGATTGCCTGCCCCACAAAGCGGCATCGCCGCAACCAAATGGATTGACTTGCAGCGCCGAGCGGACCCCGCACTGCGCGCCGGCAGGCGGGTTACCAACCCGCCGCAGACTGACAGTCTGCCCCACATAAGAACGTCGCGGGCTGCGAGATTTGGAGCTTGTGCGTTCGCGACCCTCGCCTTCGCGTTTCACGCCGCCGCGCAGACACCATGCGCGCTGCAAGGGACGGTAGTCGATCGGTCGTCGGGAAAAGCGATGCCGAAGGCGCATGTGTTTCTCACCAGGAATCATGAGACGCTGCTGCGC
>Ga0181529_10000516_pt1 | contig 56202 bp, 49 predicted proteins | sample PEATcosm2014_Bin_36_FD_119763 | JGI IMG/M metagenome (GOLD analysis project Ga0181529, IMG submission 119763) | Peatland microbial communities from MTU Mesocosm Facility, Houghton, MI, USA - PEATcosm2014_Bin10_30_metaG | ecosystem: Environmental > Terrestrial > Soil > Wetlands > Peat | place...
ACCGCTGGTAGCGCTGAACGTGGCCGTCGTGGACGCAGCCGCTACCATCACCGATGCCGGCACCGTTAGTGCCGTTACATTGCTCGACAGCGCAACGCTGGCGCCGCCGGTGGGCGCTACCTGAGTCAGCGTGACCGTGCACGTGCTGGAGGAATTCTGCCCTAGGCTGGTGGGGCTACAACTGAGCGAAGAGACCAGGACCGGAGCGACTAAGCTGATGCTCGCTGTCTTGGAAACGCCGTTCAGCTTTGCCGTAATCGTTGCGGTTTGGTTCGAGCTGCAAGCGCCAGCGGTAGCGGTGAAAGTGGCTGAAGTTGACCCGGCCGGTATGGTGACCGACGCCGCCACGGGTAAGGTGGTGCTGTTGCTGGACAGGGATACTACGGTGGCTCCGCTCGGAGCCGCCTGAGCTAGCGTGACCGTACAAGTGGTCTTGGCGCCTGCAGCAAGGCTGGTGGGCGAGCACTGCAGCGAAGATAACCCCGGTTGCCAATTCTGCACCGTGACTATGCCCGCCGTCGCCGATAGGGCATCGGTGGCGCCACTCGCCCAAGCCGCCTCGGGATTGCTGACCGCGATGGGCACGGAAGAACCGCTGGTTGCCGGGGAGAGGGTGACGGTAACCGTAGCGACCACGCCGTTGCCGATTGTGGAATCGGTCGTCCCGGTTGCCGCACAGGTCACCGATCCGGAAGCGGAATTGCAGGTGAGGGTCTTGCCCGCACTGGTAAGCGCTGCTCCGGGGGCGACCACGACGGACGTAGCATCGCTCGGAACAAAGCCCAGCGTCCATTGCGAATCGGCAGGTGCACCGCCGCTGCCGCTCAATGAGAGGTTGAGCGACACAGAGCCACCCTCAACGGCGGAACCGGACGAGAGGCTCAGAGATGATGTTTGGCTCAAGGCAATGCTGCCGGGGAGGAAGCAGAACAGGAACAAAGCGATCCGCTGCTTCGCGGAATTTTTTGGCATTTCGGTTAACTGGATTCCCTTACGTTTACGATCTGAATATAGTCGACTGAATCCGTGTTTAACCAGACTGTGAATAGTTAGTACCCAAAAGCCCTCCGAAGGTGCACGACCAAGGTAGATGTCTTTGGTGGGGCGCTTTGTTTGCGACCACTTGCAACACTTACTACCACTTCGCCAGTAGTTAATTTCAGGATCAGGATCAAGCTCATTCGAGTTATTTTCAGCATTTTGGAGCCGTTATTCTGCAAATCCTATAAACCAGGATCGATAGCCGGCGTGTGTTGCCAGTTGCGCAAGAGCCGAGTGAGGTCACCGGACAGGCCTGAGGCCGAGCGGTCATGACCTAAGACGGCCGAAGACGCTCCTGGCGCGGGAAGCCAACCGAGCAGACGTTTCACTTGTAAACTTGGGTGCGGTCCGGCAGGCCGCCGCGCGAACGCGCCGGTTGCATGATCGACTTGACGCGGATCTCTGCTGAACGCACAGGCAAGCGTCTTCGTGTTCTCCATCGGAGTCTTTGGCGGCTCGTGGTCGATGTGACAGCGGCCGGACGCCAGCGAGATACGCGGCCCTGCAACTCATGAAAAAACTTCCTGGTCCTGGGTATTTGACAATGTAAAACGCGCTCGAAAACTCGACTGATGGAATGAACTCCTTGAATCGCCAACCAATGAGTGCTGGCACTCCAGTTGCAGTGCTGAAGCTTCAGCAATTCGATTCGGTGTTTCGGGGTGTCGTGTGCCTCGTAATCAGTCAGCTCTGTGCCAGGCCAAGCGGCACTCGGCGTGGCGTGCGCCGTCCGGGATTCTCCAATCCTGCGTTGGTCGGCGTTTTTGGGGAGAACCGCAGCAGTGCAGAGAATCTCCAAACGACAGTTTTGAGGATAAAGGGTTCAGAATAGATTTTAGAGTTGGCCAGCTGGCGAGCAGCCGCGCGCGCCACGTGCACGCTTGAGCCAGGTGCATGTGGCACCCAAGATCTGGAGGTTGACCACTTGCACAGTAAGGTCCGTGAAAAGAGACTGCTGCACCCCGTGGGGTGCGGGTTGTTTCTGACTGTTGTCCTCGCAATCGTGCCAGGTATGGCGCTCGCACAGGACACGCTGACACTATCTTCAGCCACTGCTGCCCCGGGCGGAACCGTCGCGCTGAACTTGTCTTTGAACTCTCAGGCGGAAAGCGAGCCGACGGGACTCCAGTGGACGCTGACCTATTCGGCCGGTAATGTTTCCTCCATCACCGCCGTCTCGGGCGCCAGCGTGACCGCAGCGGGGAAGACTATTAGCTGCTTCTCAAGCGCCGGTTCCAATACATGCCTGCTGTCAGGGTTCAACGGGACGCCGATACAAAACGGGGTTGTTGCTGTGATTACCGTCACGATGACGACCTCGGCGGTCACCACGCCGGTCGGACTGACCGAACCGCTGGCCACGAGCTCCGCTGGAGGCCAACTTTCGATGACCGGCACGGGCGGAACCGTCACTCTCTCATCGCCGCCGGTCTCGTTGCCGGCGTTGACTGGGCTTTCGTGCAACCCTACATCGCTCACCAGCGGTGCTTCGTCAACCTGCGCAGCTTCGCTCAACCAGCCGGCACCGGCCGGCGGCGCTACGGTCGACCTTTCCAGTGGTGCCAGTGAGTTCTCTGTACCTGCATCGGTGAACGTGGCATCGGGCGCGGCCTCGGCGAGCTTCACGGCGACGGCGGGTACGATTACAGCGAGCCAGTCGGCCGTCGTCACGGCCTCGTACAACGGCAGCTCCAAGACGGCGTCCATCTCACTGGTTGCGCCAAACACGACCGTCAGCCTGGTGTCGTGCAGCCCGACTGGCTTGAGCTCGGGCGGAGCATCGGCCTGCATGGTCACACTGTCGCAAGCGGCTGGCTCGAGCGGGATCACCGTTACTCTATCGAGCAGCGTCGCGGCACTGACGGTTCCTTCCTCGGTGAACGTGGCATCGGGCGCGATATCGGCCAGCTTCACGGCGACGGCGGGTACGATTACAGCGAGCCAGTCGGCTGTAGTCACGGCCTCGTACAACGGCAGCTCCAAGACGGCGTCGATCTCACTGGTGGTGCCAAACACGACCGTCAGCCTGGTGTCGTGCAGCCCGACGAGCTTGAGTTTGGGCGGAACATCGGCCTGCACGGTCACACTGTCGCAAGCGGCTGGCTCGAGCGGGATCACCGTTACTCTATCGAGCAGCGCTGCGGCCCTGACGGTTCCGGCCTCAGTGAACGTGGCATCGGGCGCAATATCGGCCAGCTTCACGGCGACGGCGGGCGCGATCTCCGCCGACCAGACGGCTGTCATCACGGCCTCACTGAATGGCAGCTCCCAAACGCAGACTCTGGCGCTGGTATCCATAGCGCCGGCCTTGAGCTCGTTGGCGTGCGCTCCGACGAGCCTCAGTTCAGGTGGCACATCGACCTGTGTCGTGACATTATTGAAGACGGCCGGCACGGGCGGAGCGTCGGTGACGCTCTCAAGCAACGCAGCGGCATTTACCGTTCCTGGCTCGGTGACAGTTTCGAGCGGCTCCGGTACAGCCAGTTTCACGGGTTCAGCCAGTACGGTATCGAGTAACCAGACGGTGGTTGTGACGGCCACTTACAACGGCAGTTCGCAGACGGCGTCGCTACTGCTGGTGGCACCGACCAAGGTTAGCCAGGTGTCCTGCAATCCGGCAAGCCTTACTCCGGGAGCCACGGCCGCCTGTACGGTAACTCTGTCACAGGCCGCTAGTTCGGGCGGAATCACAGTGACGCTATCGAGTAGCGCGGCGGCACTGACAGTTCCCGCAACCGTAAACGTGGCGGCGGGCGCGACCGAGGCGAACTTGATAGCCACAGCGGGCACATTCACTACGAACCAGATGGCAGTGGTGACGGCTTCGTATAACGGCAGTTCGCAGATGACTATATCGCTTGTGGCGCCCGTTTTCGTGGGTTCTTTATCCTGCACACCGACGAGTCTGGCCGCGGGTGGGACCTCCACGTGCACGGTTACGCTATCGAGCTCGGCGGGCGCTGGCGGCGTGGCAGTGGCACTATCGAGCAATGCCGCGGCGCTGACGGTTCCGCCGTCTGTGATCGTCCCCGCCGGTTCCACTGCCGCGAGCTTTACGGCCAGCGCCGGCGCCGTTTCCAGTGACCAGACGGCTATCGTGACGGCCTTATTGAACGGAACGTCGGAGAGTGCGTGGATCAGCTTGCAAGCTTCACAGGGCTCGTCCTGGTCGATTGTCTGCCATCCGGATCTCACCGGAGCCGGCAGGCTTAACTGCACGGTTTGGTCCGCTGAGAGTGCGCCGGCGGGCGGTACGACCGTCGGCCTTCAGGCGAACACTTCGCGCGTACAAGTTCCGGCCCAGATTGTCATCCCCGCTGGCGCCCAGGAAACCCAGTTCGTTGCAAGTGTAACATCGTCCGACCAGGACGTGCAGGTCCAGATCACTGCGTCGGCGACAGGGGCGTCGGCAACGACCAGCGTGCCGATCACTGGCATCCGTCCCACGGGCCTTTCCTGCGCGCCTCAGACGGTCCCAGCCGGCAGTTTCTTCACCTGCACGATCGGTATGAACACGCCAAATGTTCCTCAGGTGGCCCTGCTGGCCGCCACGAGCAACAACACAAGTTTCGAGTTTCCCAGTCCGTTCCCGACGCGTCCCGGGCAGGCGCAACTCAGTTTCGAGGTCTTCACGACGCCCTTGGCCGGGCAGCAGTCGTCGATTGTGTCCGTGCAGTTTGGACAGACGGTGGTGACGGATTCGGTAGTGGTAACACCGGCCACCGCACCGGTCCTCAACCTGCCTGGCCGGCAACTGGCTGCGTTTGGAGAGCCGATGGCCTTCAGGTTTTCGGCCGTGGATCCGGGCCGATTACAGTTGGTGTTGTCGGCGGCCAACCTGCCGCCCGGCGCCTCGTTTGATCCCGCCACCGGCGGATTCTCCTGGACGCCGGAGGCACCACCCCCTGTCGCCGACCAGCTTTACCGGTCAGCCCCGTTGGAGGGATACGAGGTTGCGTTCACCGCTACCGATTCGGAGAACCATGCCTCTACCGGTTTCGTGAGGATCGAAGCCGATCCGGGGCGGCCAGTGATCACAGACCTTCGAAACGCCGCTAGCCAGATCTCACAGGTCACACTTTCCGGGATCAAGATTCTAAACCGTCCAGCCTCGATGAGTTGCACTCCGGGTTCGGTGGCAAGCCTCATAGGCCGGTGGCTCTCAACGGGCACCCAGCCGGCTTCAGATCAAACTGCGAGGTCGTCGCAACTCGCCGGTGCCCAGGTGAATGTGAATGGCAGCCCGGCTCCCGTGGTGTATGCTGCGCCGACCCGAGTCGACTTCATCTGCCCCGCCGCGCTAGCAGGAGGGGAGCTGGCGATTTCGGCCCAGATCGATGGTGTGGCATCCAACGCGATCCCCGCCAATCAGAAGGTTACGCTGGGAATCTATTCCGCGGACGGCTCAGGGCAAGGTCAAGGAATGGTGATGCTTGCCGGCACGGCTCTGCTTGCCGCGCCGCGCAGCTATCTGAACAGCGGTCAGCCCGTGGAACCGGGTGACACGATCTCGATCCTGGCCAGCGGAGCCGGACTCGAAGACAGCCCATCGCTGAGGATTTCCATTGGGGGTGTCTCGACGACGGCGAGCCAAGTCCAACCAATGGCCGGAATGGCGGGTGTCTATCAGATCGACGTGACAGTGCCAGCCGGCGTTGCTCCCGGCGACAGTGTCCCAGTTGTCGTCCAGACAGAGGATTCCAGCGGAAACACGATCATCAGTAACACGGTCGCGATTGCAATTGAGGCCGCCCAGTAATCAACCCAGTCTCAAATCACGCCGGGAACGGTCGCAGCCGGAAGATACGCCCTGATGTCACGAACAGCGATTACCGAACGGACTTTGGTGTTAGGCTGAGGACCGATCATCGCCGGCTGGTCAGCCAAATCGGGATACTCGTTTGGCGGAGCAATCGTTATCCACTATCCGAGGGAGGAAAGGTGCGGTCGTTCACTGGCAGCGGTGGGGTCGTCGTGCCGGGAAGGGGTATGTCGGCCCCGGCGATCTTCGCTGCCGCTATCGTGGCGAATTACGCAGCCAGGGATCTAAGAGATAGCTGGATTGTCACCGATTTTCCAGCCGCCTCCTCGCAGCACAAAGCTGTAAACTCTGGCCGAACAGCAACTTGTGGGGAAACGACAGAAACGTACCTGCACTCCGCCAGCTTATCCAACGGCTTCCAGAATACCCCTGGCGCCAAGATTCAGACCGCCAAGCCGCAACAAGCATCCCACAACATTCAACACGCTAAGACGATGGTATGCCCGCCGTAACCCACGTGGAATACGCGCTCTGGTTGCCCTGCGTGTCCACAGCCGCGATTACATAATAGTATGTCGAACTATTCGAGACGGCACCATCGGTGTAGGAGAGAGAACTCGTCACCAGGGCAGGGTTGATCTGCACATAACTGCCGTTCGTGGTTGAGCGAAAAACGTTGTAGCCGGCAATGGGATACGTTCCTGGGGCAGCAGCGGCCCAGGATACGGTCACGCTGTGCGTACCCACGATGCAAGGTTGACCCATCGCGGCGTTGACGACTCGCTGGACGACAACGACATTGCAGACATTTGCTCCCATGATGTTGGCGGTGCAGGGTGACGCACCGATCGCCATGTTGATCGCCGCATTGACGTCGCTTTGGGTGGGCGTCCCGCTGGAGGTAACCAGATTACAGGCGGTCTGGGCCCACGCGGGAATCGACACCAGGTACAAACCAACGCCTAGAATTGTCCAAAAAACTCTGCGCATCGAGAGCATCCTCCTCAATTCTCTTCCCGCCCTTTCAATAGCCCATACGGGACCAGTTTGCACGGCTTCCGAGACAACACAAGCCCCGGCGTTCAGACGCAAGGACGAAAACCGGACAAGCGCACAAATCCACTTCGGTCTATCCTTTGCCGACTGCCAAAACCTTCGATGGAACAGTCGGGAAGGCGAAAGATTTGCGATCAAATCCTCCTCATTATAGGCAGGAGCGAGAACGATAAAACAAGGCGTCCGATGGTTAAGCTCGCGTGCCTAACCATTGGAAGCCGTTGCAAAGGCATAGATGGCGGGTCCGAGCGGCCGGCAAGCGGTATGGAAGCCGGCGATCCTGGCGACTGGCCTCGCAGTCTCTTGCTCGGCAGTTGATATCCAGCTCCGCCTGCGCGCGGGGAGTGCATTCGTCTCACTAATTTGGAGCAAGTCCGAATCGTCGGTATACATCGAGCGGGCGCGCAGACGGACGAAAGTGGGGTCCGCTCCTAACTGGTGGAAAACAAACCTACAACATTTCATAACCGATGTGGCATTCGGAATGCCCTTGCCCTTTGGGGACACCGGATAGGGCCTAGGTCCGTGGCACGGAAACACAAAGTGAATCCCGTGGACTGGGACCCAAAAAGCGGTAGCTTGCCCGAAAAGCCGTTTTGAAGACGTCATGAATACCGAAATAACGGTCGGTTCGATCACGGAACAGTGGTTCGCTCTTCACGTGAAGTCGCGCCATGAAAGGGTTGTCTCCACGATTGCGCACAGCAAGGGGTTCGAAGAGTTCTTGCCGTTTTACCGATCCCGCCGGCGATGGTCGGATCGCGTAAAAGCGGTTGAGTTCCCGCTCTTCCCGGGGTACGTGTTTTGCCGATTGGACCCGCGGCACCGGCTGCCACTACTGACCATACCGGGCGTCCTCCACTTTGTGGGCATCGGAAAGATTCCCGTGCCCATCGATGACGTAGAGATCCTCGCGATTCAAAATGCCGTATCTTCGGGCCTGTCGGCTGAGCCGTGGCCATTCTTGGAGGCTGGGCAGCGAGTGCGCGTTGAGGAGGGGCCTCTGGCTGGCCTGGAAGGCTTCCTTGTCGAGGCTCGCAAGCGATGCCGAGTCGTTGTCTCGGTGACTCTTTTGAAAAGGTCCGTAGCGGTGGAAATCGACCGCGACTGGATCGCGCCGCTCGACGCGAGCGGGCGTCCCATGGCGACCCAAATCCGACCCTCACTAGTAGCAGCTTCTCTGCCCACGTAGGCAAGGGTTCCCAGCGCCCGGCGAAGGCCTTCGCTGACATCCCGGCTCTGTTTCAAGCGACGGAGCGAGGCATCAATACCTTTCTGAATCGATACCAAGGGTGAACTTGTGCTAAACAATATCTCTCGTCTTAGACCAACGTACCCGCCACCATCACGACTATTCTCCGCCCCGGATGAACCTCAGGGCTTCGATGTGCTTCCCCAAGAGCTTTTCATGCGGTTGCTCAGGCTAGAACGCAAAAGAACCGAGCGTTCCCATCGGCGTTTTGTGTTAATGCTCCTCGAATCCGGCAAGCTGCTGAAGGAAGGCAACTCAGAAGTGGTCATCGAGCAGGTTTGGCGGGCGCTATCGCAGGCAACCCGCGACACGGACATTAAAGGGTGGTATGGGCGAGAATTCGCTCTCGGGGTCATCTTCACGGAGATCGGCGGCGACGACAATCAAACGGTAGTGAAGGCCCTGTCGGCTAAAGTCACCGCCGCTCTATACGGCGCCCTGAGTGTCGAACAAATGAACGAGATTAGTCTCTCTTTCCACGTCTTCCCCGAAGATTGGGACAACGATGGCCCTGATGGGCCAGCCAACTCGACCTTACACTTGGAACTGGTGCGAGGCACCAAGACGAAGCAGGTCGCCGCCGTCCTAAAGAGGCTGATGGATATTGCAGGTAGCCTGACCGTCCTGGCGCTCTGTCTCCCAATACTGGCCACAATTGCCATCGCAATCAAGCTGACATCGAAGGGCCCCATCCTCTTCCGGCAGGTCAGGCTAGGCCAGTACGGAAGGAAGTTCACGTTCCTGAAATTCAGATCCATGTACGTCGGAAACAACCACGCAATCCATGAGCATTACGTGAAGCGGTTTATCGCTGGCGCCGAAGGCACGGAACAGGACGGACCGGACCAGCGAAAGCGATACAAGTTGACGGCGGATCCGAGAATCACGCGCGTGGGGCAATTCCTACGAAAAACCAGCCTGGACGAACTGCCGCAATTGCTCAATGTCTTGAGCGGCGAAATGTCCTTGGTTGGGCCGCGGCCCCCGGTAATGTATGAATTCAAGTGCTACCACTTGTGGCATAAGGAGCGTCTCATGGCGATGAAGCCGGGGATAACTGGCCTATGGCAAGTTGAAGGCCGAAGCCGGGTGAAGTTCGATGAAATGGTTCGTATGGACATCAGGTACGCCAGGTCATGGTCGTTGTGGCTCGATGTCAAGATTCTCCTCCGAACGCCTCTAGCGGTCATCTCCGGATCTGGCGCCTGCTAACAGTGGAATGACAATGATCCGAGTCGGCATTATCGGTTATGGCTACTGGGGACCGCAGATCGCGCGCAATTTCCACGCCGCCGACGGTTGCGAGGTCTCAGTAATCTGCGACCAGAATCCTACCGTCCACCGGCGGATCCAGCACGCCTATCCCGGCGTGCAGGTAACGTGCGACGCCTCCGAAGTGCTGCGGTCGCCGCAGATCGATGCCGTCGCTGTGATCACGCCGGTTTGGACCCACTTCGAGTTGGCTAAGGCAGCCCTGGAAAACGGCAAGCATGTCTTTGTCGAGAAGCCCTTTACGTCGACCGCTGCGCAAGCGGAAGAGTTGATCGAGTTGGCCGCCAGGAAACACCTGACGATCATGGTCGATCACACCTTCCTGTTCACGGGAGCGGTCAAGAAAATTGGGCAACTCATCGACGACGGCACTCTGGGGCAACTCTACTATTACGATTCCACCAGAGTGAACTTGGGCCTGTTTCAGCACGATATTAATGTCATCTGGGATCTTGCGCCTCACGACCTTTCGATCATGGACCACCTCGTGAAATCGAAACCGGAGTTTCTGGCCGCAACCGGGCAGAAGCATCTCAACAGCCATCAGGACGTCGCGTATATCACCATCTATTTCAGCGACAACGTGATCGCGCATTTCAATGTGAATTGGCTGTCGCCGGTCAAGGTCCGCACGACCCTCTTGGGAGGCGAAAAAAAGATGGTTGTGTGGAACGACTTGGACGCAGATGAAAAGATCAAGGTATACGACAAGGGCGTGGAGATCAAGAGCCGCCAGGGCGTTTACGATGTGCTCGTGAGTTATCGGACGGGCGACATGTGGGCACCTAAAGTCGAGCAAACCGAAGCGCTGGCCTCGGAAATCCAGTACTTCATCAAGTGCATTACGCTCGACGAGACGCCCTTCAACGACGGACTCGCCGGCTTGCGCGTAGTCAAGCTGCTGGAAGCGGCAGACCGATCGCTCGCAGATAAGGGTACCGCGGTGCGTCTATGAGCGACTATCTGTGCATTGCGCCGGACGTGAAGCTTGGCAAGAATGTGAAGTTCTCCAGGTTCATTAACCTTTACGGCTGTGAGGTTGGCGACAACACGAAGATTGGCGCTTTTGTCGAGGTCCAGAAGAACGCAAGCATCGGGAAAGACTGCAAGATATCCAGCCACACCTTTATCTGCGAAGGGGTCACGATCGAAGAGGGCGTGTTCATAGGGCATGGCGTTATGTTCATCAACGATAGCTATCCTCGCGCCACCACCGCCGAAGGAGGCTTACAAACGGAGGCGGACTGGAAGGTGGAGAAGACCGTTATCAAGAAAGGGGCGTCCATTGGATCCGGGGCCACTATCTTGTCGAATGTGGTCGTGGGTGAACGTGCTATCGTCGGCGCCGGCAGTGTCGTGACTAAGAGTGTTCCCGCCGACACGATTGTTGCGGGGAACCCAGCCCGGGTTTTGAGGACCCTGGCGTTAAAAGCATTTCGGGGGACTGAATGAGCGAGAAAAGTACGATTCCTTTATTGGATCTTATTACGCCGCATCGGCAGTTACGAGAGGAACTGTGTGAGGTGTTTGCAAATGCCTTGGGCAGCGCAGGCTTCATCGGCGGACCGATGGTGGAAGGTTTTGAGCGAGAGTTCGCTAGATTCTGCGACACCCGCCACTGCGTCGGGGTTGCGAGCGGTACGGACGCGTTGAGGTTCGCTCTGATCGCGGCAGGGATCGAGACCGGGGACATAGTAGTCACCGTTCCGAACACATTCATTGCGACCACGGAGGCCATTGCGCAGGCCGGTGCTCGGCCGGAATTCGTGGATGTTGACGAGCAGACGTATAACATGGACCCTCGCAAGCTCCAGGAGTACCTCGAAGGCGAGTGCTTTGTTAACGGCGACACAGGTCACCTAATCGACCGAAAGAGTGGAAATCGCGTGACGGCAATCGTTCCCGTGCACCTATACGGCCAGACTGCCGACATGGATTCCATCTTGAATCTGGCGGACCGGTACAACCTGACCGTTGTGGAGGATGCCTGTCAGGCTCATGGCGCCGAGTACTTCTCGAAGAAGGAAGGCCGCTGGAGGAAGGCTGGGACGATGGGGCGCGCTGCCGCATTTAGCTTCTATCCCGGCAAGAACCTGGGAGCATGCGGCGAGGCTGGGGCGGTAACGACCAACGACGCGAGGCTCGCGAAGAAGATCCGGATGCTTCGCGATCACGGGCAAGCACAGAAGTACTATCACGACATCGAGGGATACAACGGCCGCCTGGACGCGCTACAGGCGGGCATCTTGAAGGTCAAGTTGGAGCATTTAGCCCGCTGGAACGAGCAACGCCGGGAATGTGCATCCCGGTATCGCGAACAGATCGGCGCAATCGGCGAGAGCATCGGCCTGCCCCATGAGCCACGCGGGTCCAAGGCAGTGTACCATCTGTTCGTCGTCCGTGCTGACAACCGCGATGGCCTGCAGCAACATTTGGCGAACGCTGGTATCGGCTCCGGAATCCACTATCCGGTTCCGATCCACCTGCAGAAGGCTTGCGCCCACCTCGGATATAAGGCCGGCGACTTTCCGGTTTCCGAAAAGGCAGCGGGCCAGATCCTATCGTTGCCCATGTACCCAGGGTTGGAGGATGACCAGTTGACGCAAGTTGTCCGGCAACTGGAGTCATTCGTCTACGAGAAGGAAGCTGGCAAGCGGGTATTCGCTTCCCGTGCTGGGGCGTAGTAGTAGAACAGCGTAAAGAGACCTGTAATGCCGAATGTTCGATTAGACCGGCTGGCGAGCGTATACTTGTTTCACCCGTTGGCGCGGACGCTCGGTGCGGCGTTTGCGCAGCCAGTCCCGATTCTGATGTACCACGGCGTTCAGGATGGAATGTCGAGAGTGCATCCGTACTTCGAGACGCGGACATCGCCCCGCCGCTTTGCGGAGCAGATGAAGTATCTCCGCGACAGCGGATACCGCGCAGTGGACCTGAAAACGGCGACACAGTGGACGGGAGACTCGCTGACGACGGAACGGTTCGTTGTCATTACGTTCGACGACGGTTACGAGGACTTCTATACGGCGGCATGTCCGATTCTGAGGGAGTATGGGCTGAGCGCGACAGTGTTCTTGCCGTCGGGCTTGATTGGAAACCAGCGGCTTACCTTTGAGGACAAGGAATACATGAGCTGGGCCGAGGTTCGGGATGCGGCGTCCTGGGGAATGCAGATCGGGTCCCACACCGTCACCCATCCGAAGCTGGAGTTCTTAAGCACGCAGGAAGTCGACGATGAGGTCGGTCGGTCCCGGCAGATGATTGAGGACCAGGTCGGCAGGGCCGTGACGTCATTCTCGTATCCGTTCGCGTTTCCCCAAGGAAACGTCGCATTCGTGAATCACGTGAGGGAGATGCTATCTAGGCACGGATATGAGAATGGTGTATCGACGGTAATCGGTACGGCTCATCCCCACCACGACCGCTTCTTCCTGCCGCGAGTGCCGGTCAACGTGTACGACGACCTGAAACTGTTCCGCGCGAAGCTGGAGGGCGGGTACAACTGGCTTCGCGGGCCGCAACACGTCGCAAAAGTGCTGAAACGGGTGCATCGCTCCATTAGGCCAGGCAAAACGAAGCCAGGCTGGCCAGACTTGGGAATTGACCGCAAGACATTACGATGCGCCTCCACCGCCAGCGGCTCCGGATCGAATGAGCCGGTTTGATCCCTTGCCGTAGCTTTTCCGAATTTCCTCAGATTGATATGCAGATCAAGATAGAGTCGACGCCGCTTGCCGATGTTGTCGTGTTAGTCCCGGACGTATTTCAGGATGGCCGCGGTTTTTTTATGGAGACCTTCCGGCAGGACCAGTTCAGGGAAATGGGCCTGCCCGACAACTTCGTCCAAGATAACCACTCGCGATCGGCAAAGAATGTCGTGAGAGGCCTCCACTTCCAGTGGGAGCCGGCCATGGGTAAACTCATGCGCGTCACCGTGGGAGAGGCTTTCCTCGTCGCTGTGGATATTCGAAAGGGTTCGCCGACACTGGGCAAGTGGGCCGGCGTGGTTGCGTCTGCCGAGAATCGCCGCGAAGTCTGGGCGCCAGCTGGTTTCGCGCGAGGGTTTTGCGTCGTTTCCGACGTGGCGGAGATCCAGTACAAATGCACTGGCCTTTACAACTCAAAGGCGGAATCCGGCATCCGCTGGAACGACCCGCAAATTGGAATTGAGTGGCCCGTTGCAACCCCCATCATTTCCGAGAAAGACACGCAAGCGCAGACGCTCGAGCGATGGCTGGCTCGACCCGAATCGGATCATTTCACATTTAACAAATGAAACGCGGTATTGCGGAATCGGCGAAAAGGCCGGCCCGGGTTACCGGAGAAGTCGCTTGTTCCGCTATTTGCCCAGCAAGCCATTGGTATTTAAGACCATGAGGAAAAGGATATGAAACTGCTGATCGCCGGTGGGGCGGGATATGTCGGCTCCGTCCTGATACCGAAACTGCTCGACCGAGGCTACAAGGTGGATGTTGTGGATCTGTTTTGGTTTGGAAACCACCTGCCTCGCCAAGTTGACGTGCTGCACAAAGACATCTTCCAGCTCTCGGTCGAAGATCTGAAGTCCTACGATCAGGTGATTTTCCTGGCGGGCCTTTCCAATGATCCCATGGCTGAGTACTCACCGACCAAGAATTTCATTTTTAACGCAGCCGCGCCATCTTACCTGGCGTATGTGTCGAAGAAGGCCGGAGTCCGTAGATACATCTATGCCTGTTCCTGTTCCGTGTACGGGTATACGGTGAATGAGCTGTACGATGAGACCCGCCCAGTGGCGTCGAGCTATCCGTATGGGATTTCCAAACTCCAGGGCGAGCAGGCGGCCATGCATCTGGCGGACGCTCAGTTCTCGGTGATCTCGCTGAGGAAAGGGACAATCTCCGGTTACAGCCCGCGTATGCGGTTCGATCTCATCATCAACGCGATGTTCAAGAGCGCGATGAAGGATCACACAATCACCGTAAATAACCCCACTATCTGGCGGCCGATCCTTGGCATCGAGGATGCGGCGACGGCTTACATCCGGGCGATCGAAGCCAGCGAGAGTATCTCTGGAGTCTTCAATGTCGCTTCGGGGAACTACACGGTCGGAGAAGTTGGCGATCTGGTCAGGAGTGCGATCGAGGATAGACTTGGAATCCGGATCAACCTCGCGATCAAGCACGTGCAGGATCTGCGGAACTATAAGGTCAGCATCGACAAGGCTATGAACGTGCTGAGTTTTCATCCCGGCAACGATGTGAAATCGATCATCTCCAACCTGATCGACAACATGTCAAAATGCGACGATTGGGATAATCCGCTCTATTCGAATATCGCGAGTTTCCAAACGATCGAGAACGAAATCGAAACTTACGCGATGGCCAGGCCGGTGGCATGAGAACCGTCGCGGTAGTCGGAGCGAACGGCCAACTTGGGACCGATGTCGTCGCGGCGTTTGGGGCCGCAGGCGACAAAGTGCATGGCCTCTGCCATTCCCACATTGAGATCGCGAACCTCGATTCCGTGCGCAATGTACTGGGGGAGATTCGACCCGAGGTCATTGTGAATACGGCTGCGATGCATCACGTCGAAAGCTGTGAGCTCCACCCCGAGCAGGCTTACGCCGTGAACGGAAACGGTCCCAAACATCTCGCCCTCGTTGCGCAAGAACTCGGTGCGGTTGTTATGCACATCAGCACGGATTACGTTTTCGACGGTGCCAAGGCCGAGCCGTACGAAGAGACCGATCCGCCCCAGCCGCTCAATGTCTATGGGAATACCAAACTGAGCGGCGAGCAGTTTATCCGGTGCATCGCGGACAGGCACTTCGTGCTGCGCACGTCCGCCGTGTATGGTCTCTCGCCATGCCGGGCGAAGGGCGGAAGGAACTTCGTCGAATTGATGCTGAAACTGGCTGCGGACGGACGCGAGATTCGCGTCGTCGACAGCGAGCGCGTCACGCCGACCAGCACGCGCGAGTTGGCGCGGCAGATCGTTCTGCTGAGCCGCTCTGACGCCTATGGACTCTGCCACGCCACTCCCGAAGGCAGTTGCTCGTGGCACGAGTTCGCCGGCGAAATATTCAGCGTTACGAGCACTAAAGCCAACCTGCAGGTGGCTGGCCCGAATGAGTTTCCGGCTAAGGTGCCTCGGCCCAAGTACTCCGTATTGGAAAACCGTGCCCTGAAGGCTCGTGGGCTCAACGCGTTCCGACCATGGCAGGCGGGCCTGCGAGCTTACCTCAAGGAGCGGGCCGCGGCGTGATCGACCAGGCTGTTTCGTCAAACGATAGCCGCGTGAACGGTATGACGGGTCATGCTTTGCGTCAGCATTAACTAACGGTAGACATTTAACAGTACTAAAAAGGGGATGTTGACCCGGCGAGCCGAACTGTTACTATACGTGACGTATGGCACCAAAACTGGAAAATGTAACGGCTCCCTCGCTCTTTGGAGGAAAACTGGCGGGCATGCCCTTGTCAAGGCGCAGAATTGGCTCGTTTGTGTTCGGGCTCAGCGTTGCCGTGTGTCTGGTCCTTCAGCCCACGGCGAGCGCCAATGTCGTATACCTCGCACAGACTGCCGCGGCGGGCGCAAGCGGATCCAGTTGCAGCAGCGCCTTTGCGTACACGTACTTCAACACCAGCAGCAACTGGACTTCGGGTACGCCAAGCGGAATACAGATCGGCCCGGGTACCACGGTTCATTTGTGTGGAACGATCACTGCGGCTCCAGGATCTAGCAATTTTCTCGTCTTCCAAGGTGGAGGCACAGCCGGTAACACCCTTACGCTATTATTCGAACCAAATGCGATCTTGCAGGCTACATACTGGAGCGGCAACGTCATCTTTTCCACCGGCCACAGTTACATCACGGTTGACGGTGGAACGAACGGAATCATTCAGGCGACAAACAACGGTATGGCTAGCCTGGGGTATGCTAACCAGCAGGACAATGGAAATGGTGTGTTGCTCGCTACGGGGAGTTACATGACGGTTCAGAATCTTACGGTTCAGAATCTGTACGTCCGCTCTTGCACCGAGCCAATTGGAAACTGTACTGACTCCAGCGGAGGCAACACTGGAGGCGCAGCCGTTGAAAACGGAAGCAACCTGACGATTGCGAACAGCACCTGCCACGATCTCCACTGGTGCTTCGGCTACAGCGACGCATATGGAACAGGAGCCCAGGGAAGCATCTATATCTACGGCAATACCGCCTACCACATGGATCATGGCATCTTTGGCGACCTTTCGAACGCATCCGCAACCGCATCCAATATATTCATCCACGACAACATCATCCATGATGCGCAGCCGTGGGACAGCTCGCAGAACTACTACCATCACGACGGTATCCATGTGTACAACTACGGTACGTCCGGGGTTACGACAAACGTTCAGGTCTACAATAACTACATCTACGGGGATTGGGGCGCAGGTGTCAACGCCTGGATATTCCTGGAGGGCGATTCCGGAAACTCCCATTGGACTGGCCCTGAGGTGTACAACAACGTTCTCGTGGACCAGAGTTCCGTTGCGCACGCTGGCAATGGCTTCATATCGACGGACGGAGCAGCGCCAATCATCGTGAACAATACGATAATTGGATCCACGTCGGTAGGATCGGGAGGAGTCCTGATTGACGGAGCCGGAGCGACGTTTATGAACAATACTCTCCAGGCCACCACTCCGGCTGTTACGCTGAGTTCCTATTACGGGGGGACGATCGCGTCGGGCAAAGGCGATTACAACAATTACTATAACGTCACAGAGTGGAACAATGAGGCGTTTGCGGCTTGGCAGGCCAGTTGTTCGTGTGATGCCCACTCGCAACAAAACACCAACCCAAACCTTAGCTCTTCGTATCAACCCAATGCTGGATCGCCCCTGATTAAGGCGGGATTCAATCTAAGTGGCCTCGGGATTGCTGCGCTCGATTTGGACAAGAGTGCGGCCTCGCGACCTCCTAGCGGCACCGGAAACTGGGACATTGGCGCTTACCAATCCACCTCGGCACAAATGCAAATGCCTCAAGCCCCGCCAGCCGTGACGACAAAGGTGAACTGATGCCCAGCGCTTCCACTGACTCGCCGGTTCGTCTGCTGTTGTGTGGGTCGAGGGAACATGCGCCGATCATAGTTCCATCCGGCACCGAGTCCATTTGAACTGGCGAAACTAAGAGCCTCACGGGCACCCCGATTCATCGGGCTGGTCTTATGCCAGCTCGCGGTGCCACGTTCACCCCACGCCAACCGGTATCTCCCGGCTAAGTCCTAATCCTGCAGGAATCCCTTTGGTCAGCGCAATCATACCTACCTACAACCGGGCCCAAGTAGTCGGCCGTGCCATTGAGAGCGTCCAGGCACAAAGCTACGGTCCGATTGAGATTATCGTGGTGGATGACGGATCCACGGACGATACAGCCATCAGATTGGGTTCTTTTGGCAATGCCATCCGGGTAGTCCGGCAAAGGAACTCCGGACCCGCTGCGGCTCGGAACGCAGGAGTTCGGGCTTCCCGTGGGGATATCGTATCGTTTCTGGATTCTGACGACACTTGGCTGCCGTCGAAGATCGAGACGCAAATGGCGGTCATGGAAGCGGCCGGACCCTCGATCTGCTGCTGCATTTCGAACATGACGCTGCATTTCAAAGGCGGACGAACCGGCACTTCTTTCGACGCCGCTGGCATGATTCCCCAACGGGCCGAGGGTGTCTGGGTGAATCCCGCCGAGGTTCTCATCACCAGGTTTCTGATGTTCAACCAATGCGTGGCAATCCAAAAGAAGTTCTTCAACGACTGTGGGGGATTCGACGAGCGGCTGAAGGTACTTGAGGATTACGATCTCGCGATCCGGCTTGCCGTTCGCGGTCCGTGGGCGTTTGTGGACCAGCCCCTGGTTGAATGGAAGCAGAGCGCCGATAGCTTGTCGCATGTGCTCCGAGATAGCGTCCTGTTCAGGGAATCATGGTGCTCCATACTGGAAGGCGCGGCAGCGAGTATCCCGGCGTCGTCCGACAATGCAAATCTTCGCCGCTCCGCGGAGCGTGCGAGCCGCGCCGCGCGCCTGGAACTGAAAGCATGGCGGCTGACCGAATCGGCACCCTCCCCACAGGCCTTCCTTGGCAACGCCTACCTGCGGGCTCGGCGCGCGTGGATGAAGGCTCTTCGACGTTCGCCCTGGTACCCGCGGATGCAGACGATCCCTGTGAACGATTACAAGTCTGCATTCCAATCCGTCGGCAACGCGAATGATTTGGAACGGAAAGTTTATCAGACTGAATCGGCAGGCGCGGCACTTTCCGAGAAACTGTCGTAAGCCTGGGCATGTGGCACTAGCTAAGACCCAAATGCGCAACCCGTCAACACCTCTCCGAGTGGCCTTCCTTACCAAATGGGATCCGCTCGATCCGCTCTCGTGGTCGGGCACTATGACGTCAATGTTCCGGGCGTTAGCGCGAACCGGAATGAGCGTGACCTCCCTCGGCCCAGTCCGATCGGCAGCACGAATGGCGCTGCGGGGCGGAGACGTGCTCGCGAGAGCCATCCTCCGCAAGAGTTACGACCATCGGCACAGCTTGCTGACGGCGCGGGAATATGCATTTCGCTATGAACGAAAGCTGGCTGCGGGCGAGTTCGATATAATTTTTGCTCCGGTGGCATCCACCGAGATCAGCCTCCTAAAAACCAATCTGCCGATCGTCTATTTATCTGATATCTTATTCCCCGACTATCAGGACTACTACCCGCAGTGTTCGCGCCTCCTCGCCTTTTCCTCCGCCGAAGTAGGCCGAATTGAAGCTCTGGCCATGTACAAGGCGTCTGCTTTCATTTGCCCGTCGGACTGGGTGGGGAAGCGCGCGATGGAGACGTACGGGCTGCCGAAAGACAGAGTTCATGTCTTGTCGTTCGGGGCCAACCTAGCGAAAGAGCCGACATTTGAGGACGCCACGCGCCGCCGGAGTCTCGATGTCTGCCGACTCCTATTCCTGGGGGTGGACTGGAAGCGGAAGGGCGGCATGGTCGCGTTTGAGACGCTCCAGTGTCTGTTGGATGCCGGCGTCGACGCAGAGCTCACAATCTGTGGCTGCGTACCACCCAGCGGGATCTCCCACCCCAAAATGACTGTCATTCCATTTCTTAGCAAGCGGGACCCAGCCCAGGCAGCAAGGCTCGCCGAACTCTTGCACAGCTCAACCGTCTTGATCCTACCTACGCAAGCCGACGCCGCGCCGATCGTGATCTGCGAAGCGTGCGCTTACGGTTTGCCAGCCATCGTCCGGGATACGGGCGGCGTCGGCAGCGTCGTTGAAGACGGGGTAAATGGATACAAAGTCGCCCCGCACGAAGGCGCGCCAGCGTATGCGAGAATTATCATGAACTTGTGCCGGAATCCCGAACGTTATCGCACATTGAGTGTGTCCGCCCGCCGGACGTATGAACAACGTTTGAATTGGAACGCTTGGGGGCGCGGAGCGCAGATGGTCTTTGAAAGTGTGACGGACCGAAGGCGATCGGCGGACTTAGTCATTGGGCAATAGCTTCTATTTCGGTGGTGGAGCGGCGGCGACTGTCATGCACCCCGCGGTGCTGGCGGCGATGCTGCTCGCCATAATACTGGTGTTGGTGTTGCCGCGGAAGCAGGCGATGGTTCCGCTCTTTCTGATCGCCTTGGTAACGCCATTTGGGCAACAACTGTACTTGGGCGGCGTACATTGGTTCGTACTGCGAACAGTCATACTGACTGGTTGCGTGCGTGTCGCCGCGGCTAAGAAGGAAATGCGGGTCGCAGGAAGTTCTAACACGCTTGACAAAGCCTTCTGTTTGTGGGCGGTGTCACGTGCAGTAGCTTTCATGCTCCTGTATCGGGAAGGTGGCGCAGTAGTGAACCAGATGGCTTTTCTTCTGGATGCGCTCGGTGGGTACTTTGTGTTGCGTTATCTCATTCAGGATGAGGACGATGTCGCGCGGGCGGCCAAGTTACTCGTCGTTGTAACACTGATCATGGGTGCTGGCATGTTGAATGAGAGACTGCGCGGCGTGAACGTCTTCGGCTACGCCGGAAGCTTCAGCGTGGTCCCGCAGTTTCGTGACGGGCAGATCCGCGCCCAAGGCGCCTTCGGCCATCCGGTCCTCGCCGGCGTTTTCGGGGCGACCGTCATTCCGCTATTCTTTTGGCTGTGGAAGAGCGGCAAGGCGCGGGGCGTGGCGCTGGCTGGATTTGCAGGTTCCACCGCAATGGTGCTTGCCTCCGCATCCAGCACTCCCGTGCTCGCCATGATCGCCAGCGTGGGCGGCCTCTGCCTGTGGCCGATCCGACACTATATGCGCGGCGTGCGGTGGGGCATCGTTCTCACCCTCGTGGTTCTGTCCTTGGTGATGAAGGCTCCCGTGTGGTACGTGATTGCCCACGTTGACATAGTCAGCGCTTCATCTGGATGGCACCGCGCTCAGTTAGTGGACACGTTCGTCAAACACTGGCCCGATTGGTGGTTGATTGGAACGAAGAATGACGCGAGCTGGGGATCGGAGACGGTAGACACCTCGAACCAGCTAGTGGCTGAGGGTGTATCCGGCGGTCTCGTGGCATTGTTCTGGTTCATTGTGATCCTTCGCCGTGGCTTCGGAGCGCTGGGCACAGCACGTCGACTGGCGCTGCGCGGTCAGGATCGCAACCAGGAGTGGTTCCTCTGGTCTCTCTGCGCCGTGATGCTATCGCACGTAGTAGCGTTTTGGGGTACAGCCTATTGGGACCAGACCCGCTTCTGGTGGTTTGCCTTTTTGGCCATCATCCCGGTAGCGACCATGCGCCTCCACAGCGCGCAGAACGAGCGACAGAGCGCTGCGCCGATCCAGGCCGACCTGGACTACTGGCAGCCGGATCCGGCTGCTTTACCCCAGCCCGCTCAGGCGGATGGGCAACCAACAACCCTTGTAGATGACGCCGCACATGTATAACTACCATCCTTGAGAGCGCTATGCCACTGGTTTATAGACTATACAAAGACTTGCTCCTGTTGCTGAGTCTGCCGCTAACTCTCGCCGACTACTTCCGCGGGGATACCGGAAGAGAGTATGGCGTCGGCCTGTTTACGAAGCTCAGGCTGATCGTCGCCATGAGGCGGAACGAACGCAAGATTACGGGCGCCTCGTCGTATGTCGAACACCTGATGATGGCGACCCACATATTCAGGATCCCCAAGTCTCTGGACGGTTGCGTGGTCGAATGCGGCTGCTACAAAGGCAGAAGCACGGCCAGCCTATCGCTAGTGGCCGCGCTATGCAACCGCGAGTTGGAGGTCTTCGATTCGTTCCAAGGCTTGCCGGCGCCGTCGGAGATCGACACAACGCACCGGCGCTTGAACTTCCCCGAGCTAGCGACGTATGCCGAAGGTTCCTTTTGCGGCAGCCTGGATGAAGTGCAGGAGAATGTGCGCCACTTCGGAAGTCTCCAGGTCTGCAGATTTCATCCGGGATACTTCGACGCTACAGTACCCGGCTTCACTCGTCCTTGCGTGTTCGTTTTCGTGGACGCCGATCTGCGGAGCTCCGTACAGACAGTCGTAGAACATCTGTGGCCACGGCTCGCGGATGGGTGCAGCTTCTTCACCCACGAGGCTGAACAAGCCGAAATCGCTTCGCTGTTCTTCGATGAGGCGTGGTGGAAAGATCGCTTCAGGTGTGAGGCTCCGGGGCTGGTCGGCGCGGGCAACGGCCTTGGGCTACTGCCAACTCGCGGCGGATTCAGCAGTCCGATCGGTTACGCGCAGAAGATCCCGAGTCGCCTTGCGCTAAGCGTCAATGTCCAGACTGGTGTCTAAGAAAACAGCCGCACTGCCCCAGGTACGCGCGGACTGACCCTGTTGCGACTGGATGACCTCAACAAGCATGGGACGTGCAAGGAATCTGTCGGCCGCCCTTCCGAGCGTGCCGGATGTGTCGGCAACGAGCTGGCCGGCATTCCCAAAGGTTGTGATGAGATGCTCGCGGAAGCGACACCGTCGCTGCTCGAACTGTCATAGGCGGCTTGCCACTGGACGCTGCGTGGCCGAATAGCGCCCTCAAGGTTACCACTCGTGTATGTACGAGACTGAAGCTAATTTCAAAACCGAATCCAGCGCCCAGATTCCGCCAGAAGTAATTTCTGCGTTTGGACAATTGAAGGGAAAACTGGCTGCCCGCACCCTCATCTCATGGGGAGAGCACTGCACCGAGTGTGGCTGGCCAACGTGCTACTCGACCTGCGATCTGTATGAGGCCCGTGAGGACCTGAAGTGCCGCCGGTTTGTCGATGGGATGGTGAGGCTCGATTGTGTCGAAGCGCTCAACGGCTATTTGCTGAAGATCAGCTTCAAGCGCTGGGGCAAACTCTGGGCGCGGGGGAATTTCAAGCTGTACTCGACACTTCGAGCCGAACGGATGGAACGGCGGGACCACTGGATCAGTGACACGCTTCACCACCTGCCGCTGCCGGCCGGAATAAAGCGGACCGTCTCGCTAAAGCGCTACGCTGTGAAGAAGAGGCTGGCGAACCAAGGTGCGCCGGATGGCCCCGAGCCTTCGAGCTTTCTGCTGGAGTGCTACAACCCTCAGCCGGTGACAGTGCGGCTTTCGCTCACTATCCGGTCGTTACACAGCGCGCTGTCGGGACCTCTCTCCAGTCTCGTCCAGCTTGCGCCCGGATTCCGGCGGTCTCGGGAGCTCACGGAATCGACTATCCCGTTCCAGAAACTAATCGATGTGCCGTCGGGCTTACATCGGTCGCGCATTCCCTTTGCGGAGATCGCTCCGTTCGTGACCTTGCGTTCCCCGTTCTCGATCGATATCACCCCGAATGACGTGGATGATGGGATCACGCTCTATTTCGGTGCCATGGACTTCGTCAAGGAAGATGTGCTGCCGACCGCGAAAGAGCCGAGAACGCTCAAGTGCGTTGTATGGGACCTGGACAACACGTTGTGGAATGGCGTCCTGGTGGAAGATGGTCTCGACAAGCTGCGGCTAAGGCCGGGCGTGGCTGAAGTTATTCGGGAGCTGGACCAGCGCGGCATTTTGCAATCCGTTGCTAGCAAGAACAATTTGGAAGAAGCCGTCGCCGCCCTGCGTCGCTTCCAGCTCGACACCTACTTTCTCTATCCGCAAATCTCGTGGGGGCCCAAGAGCGAAGCGATTAAAGCCGTCGCCAAGTCACTCAACATCGGCATTGATAGCCTGCTGTTCATCGATGATTCGGAGTTCGAATTGCAAGAGGTTCGGGCCGCCTGTCACGGCGTCAAAGTCTTAAATGCTCGGGATTATCTCCGGCTACCTGAGATGGATGAGTTCCGCGTTCCAGTTACCGCCGAGAGCGCCTCGCGGCGCCAGATGTATCAGGTTGAAAGAGACCGTCAGGCGTCGGCTACCAGATTCGGAGACGATTATCTGGCATTCTTGCGCAGTTGCGACATTAAGTTGAGGATTACGCGCCTCGGAGCCGAAAACATTGAGCGCGTCTACGAACTTACGCAGCGCACAAACCAGATGAATTTCTCCGGCAACCGCTATGACCGCGACGTGTTGAAGGCCGTCATGGACGCATCCCACCTGGACACGTACGTAATGACTTGCGAAGATCGCTTCGGCAGCTACGGCGTGATCGGTTTCTCGATCGTGGATAGCCGTGAGCCGCGATTGACGGATCTGATGTTTAGCTGCCGCATTCAGTCCAAGCGAGTGGAACACGCGTTCCTGGCCTACGTGATCCGCAAGTACCGCAGGAACGCAGCGACTGGATTCATGGCCAACTATCGAAGGACTGCGCGCAATGCGCCGTCTGGCCGCGTCTTTGGCGACCTGGGCATGCAGGAGACGGCCGCCACCGATGGTGTCTCCCATTGGGTATTTCCGAACGGCAAGGAGGCCCCTGACGAAGGAATCGTCGCCATCGAGACCCTCGATGATGCCGCGGTCGGCCGTTGAAGTTGCCTGGTGACTCTTGTCGCCAGTTTTAGCCGTCTTTTAGAAGTCTGAGGAGTAACAATGGATCAAGAACCGATGGCGGGCACCAAGGACGCCGTGGCATACGCTGCGGTGACTCCTGCGTGGAACGAAGAGGCGCTGATGGGCGGGTTGCTGGCCGCCGTGTCTGCGCAGACGCTTCCTCCGGTTCGGTGGGTCATCGTTAGCGACGGCTCCACCGACCGTACCGACGACATCGTGCGGTCGTATTCCGACCAATACAAGTTCATTCAACTATATCGCATGCCCAAGACCCATAAGCGCAGCTTCGCGGCTCAGGTGGACGCGATCAATGCTGGGTATGAGCAGTTGCGGCATCTGAAGTTTGATTATGTCGGCAATCTCGACGCCGATATAACTTTCGATCCTGATTACTTTGAACGATTATTCATCGAATTCCAAAAGGACCCACGTCTCGGGCTGGCTGGCGGGACCATCCACGAAGAGAAAGATGGCATCTTCAGGGAAAGGCGACTCAACCGTGCACACTCGGTGATGCATGGCGTCCAGATGTTTCGCCGGGAGTGCTTTGATGAGTTAGGCGGCTACACTCCCTTGCCACATGGTTCGCCCGACTGGCACGCGGAAGTAAGTCTACGAATGCTGGGTTGGAAAGTCCGATCCATCCCTGGGCTCAAGGCCTACCATCATCGCCCAAATGGCGCTGCGGGAAGCATGACGTGGTATTACTACCGGCAAGGCCTCGCCGATTTCTCGCTGGGCACCCATCCGCTATTCGAATTATGCAAGGCCGCACGGCGTCTGCGATCCAAGCCGTACATCCTTGGAACCCTCGCGGAACTGATGGGCTTTGCTTCTGCGTATTGCCGGGGCGATAAGCGGTGGGTCTCCAAGGAGTTCATGACATTCCTTCGCAAGGAACAACTGGCGCGTCTGTTGCCAACTGGGTGGCGAAGCAGGACAGTCTGACAAACTACCCATTCATGGCACGACGACCGCGTAGCGATCGCCCAACACCATTAAGAAGCGGCGGGCAGATGGGCCGAACTGAATGACAAAAGAGCACCCAAACACTCAATCGCAAGAACAAGGTGGGGACGTAGGTCTGTCCATCGTCGTTGTCACGTGGAATGCCCGAAAGTACATGCCAGAATGCTTGAAGTCCATCCAGGAGCAGGAGACAGGCGGCCTCTCGATGGAGACCATCGTGGTGGACAATGCATCGTCGGACTCCACTGCCGAACTCATCCGCCATGACTTCCCAGCGGTTAAGCTGATCCAGAGCGAGATCAACTTGGGCTTCGCTCGAGCCAATAACGTTGGCATCGGGCACGCCAAGGGTAAGTATCTCTTTCTGATTAACCCTGACGTGATCGTCCTCCCCGGCTGCCTAAAACAAATCATCGACGCGCTGGAAAGTGAGCCGTCCGTCGGCCTTCTGGGGCCTCGAATGTTAGGACCAGACAAGACGGTCCGGCGGTCGACTATGCGGTTTCCGACGCCTTGGAACTCGTTCTGCCGAGCCCTTGCGCTGGATTCGCTCTTCAAGCGCTCCAAACTCTTTGGCGGCTTCTTGATGGCCGATTTCAAACATGATCGGACCACAGACGTCGATATCTTAAATGGGTGGTTCTGGGCCGTCAAGCGGGATGCGCTGAACCACGTCGGCGGCTTGGACGATCATCTGTTCATGTACGGTGACGACCTGGACTGGTCCTATCGTTTCCATCGCGCCGGCTATCGAAACGTGTACTGCTCAACGGCCGAAGCCATCCACTTCGGTGGCGGGACGACCGCGAAGGCGCCGGTCTACTTCTACATCGAGCGCCAGCGTGCCAACATCCAATTCTGGCGGAAATATCACAGTCCTGTAGCTGTCGGGTTTTATCTTTTGACGGTGTTGCTGAACGAAGTCGTTCGATTGCTGGGTTACAGCGCCCTGTTCATGGTTAAGAAATCCTCTCGAGCAAACGCGATTCTCAAGATGAAGTTGAGTGCCGCCTGTTTGCTGTGGCTGTCCGGCGTGCGATCGAATAAGGCTGCAACGGCATAACAACTACCCACCAACTCTCTTCATCTACGAAACGCCGCGGCCTAACTTCTGGCTTCGATCCCGACGCTGACGCGGAAGGAGCCGGATTCAGCGGCAGAAACCACGCAGACTGACGGCATGAAAATGGGAGACAGCTCTCGGCCCACCTGGGTCATAGCCGGACTTCCCCACCATATTTCGCCAAATGCCACAATCACCGGGAGGAAGATGCACGATATCGGGAGTTCAGCCGTTGGTGAGCATCGTCACGCCCATGTACAACGAGGCGAAATTCATCGCCGAGTGCATCGAGAGTGTCCTCGCTCAAACGTATCAGAACTGGGAGTACGTCATTGTCGACAACTGCAGCTCGGATGAGTCTCTCCGAATAGCCGGTCGCTATGCCGAGCGAGACCACCGGATTCGCATATATGAAAACCCGCGATTCCTGAAGGCCGTTCCAAATTTCAATGCCGCGCTACGGCACATTTCTCCCGCTAGCAAGTACTGTAAAGTGGTGTTCGCGGATGACTGGATCTTTCCAGAGTGTCTGGAACGGATGATTGCAGTTTCTGAGGCCCACCCATCGGTAGGACTCGTCGGCGCTTACGCCCTGGAAGGCTGCCAGGTGGTGCGCGCGGGGCTACCCTATACCAGTGTGGTGGTTTCGGGTCGCGATGTCTGCCGCCGCCTGTTCCTCGAACACATGGACGTCTTCGGCACCGCTACGTCCTTGCTCTATCGAGCCGACCTGGTTAGAAGCCACGAGAGATTCTACAACGAAGACAATATCCATGCGGACACGGAGGTATGTATCGACCTGCTCAAGAGCTGTGACTTTGGTTTCGTCCACCAGGTCCTAACCTTCACCAGGCTCCGGCAGCGATCGCTTGTCACGATGTCAAGGAGCCTCAATACATTTGCAGCGGGCATCGTGCACCATCTTGCTGTGCACGGCCGTAGCTTCCTGACCGAGGAGGAATTTGCCTTCTGTATGAGCCGCGCCCTATCGGGATACTACCGTTCCCTGGCGGGCAGCTTGTTGCGGGGCCGTGAAAAGGCTTTCTGGGAGTATCATAAGCGCATCCTCCGTGATGCGGGAGTTGGCTTCAGTCGGGCTCGTTTGGTCAAGGCGCTCTTGGCAAAGCTATTGCTCGCCAGTCTGAACCCTAAGGACGCCATCGACAGGTTATTGAAAGTCAAGACTGACGAGAGCGCGACCTTCCACAGAGAACTATCCGCATCGGAGTAATTGACGTGTCCGCGGGCCGAATCGCCGGGCCGTGTTCACTGGCTCTTTGGCGAGCGACAGGGGGCGCATGAACCCGGTGCCGCACCCGACCTAGGGCTGGACTGTTGTCGGCGATCGTGCCGTACGCTTTGGAGCCTAGACACTGTGGCGGCACAGTCGCGGGCGCCTATGGATCGGGCGCCAATGGGGCGCATGTGACACCAGACAACCTCGTAGAAGCAACTTCCTATTCGAGCGCTCGTGATGTCTCAGCCAGTCTCAACCATACCCCTTAGACGTCGCGAGCGTCCGCAACAGCGACAGACCGTGATGGACACCAAGACGAGGCTGAAAAGGATCGGTATCTTTGGCCACTTCGGTGATCGTAACTTCGGAAACGAAAGTACTCTTGGCGCGGTACTCTACCATATTCGCCGGCGTCTTGCGGAACCCCAGATCGTGTGCATTTGCACGGATCCCGATGCGGTCAGAAGTGCCTACAGAACCGAAGCCATCTCGATGAACGGTATAGTGCTTAGGCCCCTATGGCTCCGCGGCAATCGCCTTGTACGCTTACTCCGAGCGGTGCTTGTGGGTTTGCCAAGCGAAGCCTACAGATGGTTGGAGGCGATTAACTGCGTCAGAAGGCTCGATGTCCTGATCGTCGCAGGAACCGGACTACTAACAGACGCGTATGGACTTCGCAACTGGGGCCCGTACAACCTGTTTAAGTGGTGCTTAGTAGCCAAACTATGCCGCTGCAAGCTGTTTTTCGTCAGCGTCGGCGCCGGTCCGATCCATGGCCCTCTCGGCAGGTGCCTGGTGAGGATGCTTCTTGCCCTGGCCGATGTTCGGTCATATCGAGATGATGCCACCAAGACATACCTTCGCGGCCTCGGCGCGGCGGCACTGACCGACAGAGTGTACCCCGACTTGGCATTCAGTCTGCCGGACCGTGCGATGCCGACCGATACTCGGGGTACCGGACGGCGACGCGTTGTGGGCGTCGGCCTGATGCTATATGATTGGAAGTCGCGGAGCGGCGGGCGGCCCGCCAAACAGATCTACACGGACTACTTAGACAACCTTGCGACGTTCGTCCATTGGCTATTGGCTCACGACCACGATGTCAGGTTGCTGATTGGGGATGTTTGCGATCGCCCGGTGACGAGAGACTTTAGGGCACTCCTCAAGGACCGTGGAGTGCTGTACGATGAGGAACGCGTTATCGACGATCCAATCGACTCGGTCGAGAACCTCCTTTCCCAGTTGACGATGACCGACGTTGTGGTTGCAACCCGGTTTCACAATGTTCTTTTGGCTCTTCTACTGAACAAACCGGTCATCTCCATCACCTTTCACCAGAAATGTAAGTCTCTGATGCGCGACATGGGTCTGGCCGAGTACTGCCAGGACATAAAGACGTTAGATTCCTCGATGCTAATCCAACAATTCTGTGACCTTCAGAGGGATTCGACAAGGGTCAAGTCGTCGATTAAGCGGAGAGCTGCACAGTTTCGCATCGGTTTGGATGAGCAGTATACCAATTTGTTCACACAAATCTGAACGCGGCAGCGAATCCGACAACGGCCGTTTAGGGTGGTGTTTCATGCAAGATGTGAAAACGGAATATCGAGACAGAGACTTTTGGATCAAGGAGAATCTGAATTACGCGAAAGTCCATTTCCGGCTCGAGAAGCTCGCCAGGATGATCAATACGCTTGCCGGAGACAAAGAACAGGACCTTCTCGATATCGGCTGTGGGCCGGCCAGTCTGCGGCAGGTGCTTCAGGCGAACATCCATTACCATGGCATTGATATCGCCATACACGATCCGGCTCCGGACCTTGTTCAGGCCGATTTTGTCGAAAGTCCGATCGCGTTTGGCAATAAGCGCTTCGACATCATCGTTGCTCAAGGAGTGTTCGAGTATGTGGGCTCGGTCCAGGCGCAAAAGTTCTCGGAAATACAGGGCATACTGAAAGACGAGGGCACCTTCATAGCATCGTACGTGAACTTCAACCATCGGGATGTGCGTATCTTCCCCGCATACAACAATATTCAATCAGTGGACGAGTTTCAGCGAGCGCTTGCCTCCTGGTTCGATATTATTCGATGTTTTCCGACGTCTCACCACTGGCACCATCATGAGCCAACGCGACGGTATATGAAGAGATTGCAAATGAATATGACGGCGATGATTCCCGTGGTCAGCCGAACACTCGCGGTGGAATACTGTTTTGTCTGTTCTTTGCCTGGCTCCAAGAGAGCTGCGAGGCGCCAAGAGCGTCTTCCCGGGTGAGCACCGGGTGGATAGGTTATGGCGGTGACCATGGTGGTTGCGACTTCGGCGGAACTGTACCGAGCCGTACCAGCCGCGAAGGGTTAATGTTCGTTGACGAGCTTCAGTCGGGCGGCGTCTCTCGAGGGCATCGGGCGCGGCGAGTGCTTGTCGCGCCAGGGTGCACCGCGGAGACGGATGCGAGCTGGCACCGGCGCGCGATGCTAGGTGGCTGCGGCCGAGCGGGTTGCTCTCACAGGCTGAAGCAAGGTTCTGGCCGCTATATCCGCGAAGGGCGCCACGACCTGGCACACGAGCTCGCTTGGGCAGCTCTCGGAAGATCAAAAGAGACGAGGATGGCGCGGATCACTAGGCGTTGCGGGCCGACCGGAGGCGGGAATCTATGAGAGTGTGCATGGTTGTTTACTCATTTTACGAAACCGACAATCGTGTGCGGCGATATGCTGAATCTCTCGTCAAGCGTGGAGACCAGGTGGACGCATTTGCCCTGCAGCGGGAAGGACAACCGTCCGTCGAAACGATCTCTGGGGTGCGCGTTTTCCGCATCCAGAAGCGCGTTATAGACGAAGGCGGTCCCAGCAGTTACCTGATCAAGCTTCTGCTGTTCTTTGTTCGGTCCGCATGGATCCTCACGTGGCGTCATCTGAGGACGCGCTACGACCTCATCCACGTGCACTCGGTGCCGGACTTCGAGGTCTTCGCAACCATCATTCCGCGATTGATGGGTGCGCGGGTCATTCTTGATATACACGACATCGTCCCTGAGTTCTACGCTAGCAAATTCAAAGTCAGCGAGCGGTCGCTTGTGTTTCGTTTGCTTCTTTGGATTGAGGCAGTCTCGATTGCCTATTCCAACCATGTCATTATTTCCAATCACCTCTGGTACGAAAAAATTACTCAGCGGTCGGTGACACCGGATAAGTGTACGGCAATCATCAATTATCCCGATCCGTCGATATTCTCCCGTCACTCCTCCAAACACGCGACCACCAGCGAGTTTCTCATGTGCTACCCAGGAACCCTCAACTGGCACCAGGGAGTAGACTTAGCAATTCATGCAATGGCCTTGTTGCGCGACAAAGCCCCGAATCTCAGGTTCCTGATTATCGGGAAGGGTCCTGACCAAAACAAGCTCGAAGTTTTGGTCAAACTACTGGGTCTGGAAAGCTGCGTGTCCATAGTTGGCTTAGTTCCGATCGAGAAGGTCGCGGAAATAATGGCGCGCGTCGACCTTGGAGTCGTTCCAAAGAGAAAGGACTCCTTTGGCAACGAAGCGTTCAGTACCAAGATAATGGAATTCATGGCGATGGGGGTCCCTGTCGTCGTGTCGAATACCCGTATCGATCAGTACTACTTCAACGACAGTTTGGTTCAGTTCTTCGAGTCCGAAGACGCGGAGGACCTCGCGGCGAAGATTCTGGCCCTCGTGCAGGACGCGGCCAAGCGCGACGCATTGGTTGCGCATGGGACGAGCTTCATTCAGAAAAACAACTGGGATGTAAAAAAGCAGGAGTATTTGAACTTGGTAGACGGGTTGGTGAGGCGCAGCCGGCCGCTTGCGCCCAGCGTTGAGTCGCCCGTGGCTCCCGGAAAACAATACCGCACCATCCCGGAAGAGTATGAGCCGGCGGCCAACACTCGACACGGCGTCAGCGGTACGGGACCTGAACTTAACGTACAAAGTTCGTCGCCTTTAGGGAGTCCGTCGGACAACATCGCGCGGCTTCTGAGGGACCGCTACCGCTGTCCGGACGATTTAGGACACTTTGTGGTGGACGGAGATCTCTCCCGCGACTCGGGCTACTTCCGTTTCGGTTCGCACGCCATTTGCTATGGACAGTGCTCTTCCTCCGTGCCAGCGACGCTCGCTACGAGCACCCTACATGATGCCAGCGAGGATGTGGTTCTGAACGGATCTGTTCACCTCCCCTTCGACCCTGCGCAAGTTGTCGATAACCTTCGTTGCGAACGCTATCACGTTACGCCGGATGGGAGCAAGGCATTCCCCGGAGTTAACATTCTGCGGGGTATGTACTATCTTGCGCGCCCAATGCTGGGCGTTTCCGTGAGGAAGCACCTCCAGAGGTGGTACTTCAGCGGTTGGGAAAAGATAGCGTTCCCTAGGTGGCCTGTCGACCGAACGGTGGAGGACATCATCGAACAACTGCTGGTACTTTCGATGAAGGCGCGGAAGGTCGAAAGAGTGCCTTTTATCTGGTTTTGGCCGGAAGGCGCTCGTAGTTGCACGATGATGACGCACGATGTGGAAACGTCCGACGGCCGGGACTTTTGCTCGCAATTGATGGATTTGAACGATTCGTTCGGAATCAAGAGCTCCTTCCAGATCGTACCCGAAAAGCGCTACGCGGTCTCCCAAGCGTTTCTGGAGAGCATTCACAACCGTGACTTCGAGGTGAATGTCCATGACTTAAACCATGACGGGCGGTTGATGTGCGACCGGCAGGAGTTCACAAGACGCGCCGAACGGATTAATCGCTACGGGAGGCAATTCGGCGCGCTCGGATTCCGGTCGGCGGTCATGTATCGAAATAGCGATTGGTATGACGCGTTAGACTTCTCCTATGACATGTCGATTCCAAACGTGGCCAGCCTGGATCCCCAGCGGGGCGGCTGTTGTACCGTTTTGCCTTTTTTCATAAACAAAGTACTGGAACTTCCCCTGACGACAACCCAAGACTACTCGCTCTTAAACATCCTCAACCATTACTCGACTCGGCTCTGGAAGGAACAGATATCCCTGATCCGACGCAAATATGGCCTCATCAGCTTTATCATCCATCCGGACTACAACATTGACTTAGCGGCGCGAAGCGTCTATATCGAGTTGCTCCAACACCTTTCTGAGATGAGGTCAAAGGGCGAAACGTGGATCGGCTTGCCAAGGGACGTGGCTGCGTGGTGGCGGCAGCGAAGCGAGATGAGCCTCGTCAATGTAGGAACCTCCTGGCGAATCGAGGGTACGGGAAGTGAACGAGCCAGGCTGGCCTATGCCGTGATAGACCGGGCTGGCGCACTTACTTACGAGCTTGCTTCGGAGGGCGTCGAAAAAGAAGTGACTGCCGTCCAAGCCGGACAAAGTCATTAATTGACCTTCAAAGTGCTGCATTCTCACAATCCTAGACTGACGGCCGATCTGCAATGCTAACCTGCGACGTAGCAATCATCGGTGCCGGCCCTTATGGGCTGTCCGCGGCGGCGCATCTGAACCAAGTGAAGGGTCTTGATGTTCGCGTGTTTGGCGAGCCCATGGCCTTTTGGGAGCGTAGCATGCCGGCCGGCATGTTCCTCCGCTCGAACTGGACGGCTACACAAATCGCGGACCCGTCTCGCTCGCTGACGCTGGAGGCGTTCCAGGCGGCAACGTGCAGTCACTTCTCCACGCCCGTGCCGCTGGATCGCTTCGTGCAGTATGGACTCTGGTATCAGCGGCAGGCGGCGCCCGACCTCGACCGCCGGAAACCTTTACGCGTTGAATCCGATCCCATCGGTTTTCGGCTCAGTTTCGGGGACGGTTCCATCGTCAGGTCTCGCCGCGTAATTGTCGCCGCTGGAATCGGCTCATTTGCGTGGCGCCCGCCAGAATTCCAAGGTATTCCGGATTACCTGGCGTTCCACACCTCCGCTCATCGCGATCTCAAGCAGTTCGCCGGGAAGGAACTGGTGGTTATCGGGGGCGGACAAAGCGCACTCGAATCGGGGGCGCTACTGCACGAATATGGCGCTACGGTCGAGATTATCGCGCGCTCGCAAGGAATCCACTGGCTGCAGGGCCGTCTCTCGAAGACACTTCACCATAGCTTGGGCAAGTTCACTAGACAGGTGATGTACGCGCCTACGGATGTCGGGCCTGCTGGCCTCAGTCAACTGCTGGCCCGTCCTGACCTGCTCAGACGCTTCCCCCGCGGATTCCAAGAGAAGGTCAGGAAGCGCGCTGTTCGGCCTGCTGGGGCCCGTTGGCTCGTGGATCGGCTAAAGGACGTGCCGATTACACTCGGACGATCTGTGGTCGCCGCCACTTCGGCGGGCGAGCGGGTCAAAGTCAAACTGGACGACGGAAGCGACCGGACGGTGGATCACGTACTCTTAGGCACAGGGTACCGCGTGGATGTGTCGAGGTACGACTTCCTCGCTCCTGACCTCGTTGAGTCTATGGAACGCGTCAATGGCTACCCCGTCCTCAGGAGGGGACTTGAGACGTCGATCCCGGGTCTGCACATTCTCGGGGCACCTGCCGCATGGAGCTTCGGTCCATTGATGCAATTCGTATCGGGAACGACCTATGCGTCGGAAGCGTTGACGCGCTCACTCGTGCGGGAAGCCCGCTTGCGTCAATGAGTATAGGACCGTCGTGAACAACGGATCGCTACGCTTGTCAGGGCCGTCGTCGACTCCAGCCGACAGCTCCAGGAATTCGGTTGGCGCCGTTGTGATCGGCGGAGATTACCAGGGTCTCGGTATCGTACGCAGCCTTGGGCGTCGACGGATACCAATTTGCGTGATCGACGACGAAAAGTCTATCGCTCGCTTCTCGCGCTACACCACGCATTCGGTAACCGTTCCGAACCTGCGCGAGGAGCGGCAAGCCGTTGACGCGATTTTGGACACTGGATATCGCCTCGGACTCAGGGGTTGGGTCCTGTATCCAACGCGAGACGAGACCGTCGCGGCCATCGCCCGCCACCGGCCGCTGCTCAGCGAGTTCTTCCGAGTGCCGACGCCCGAGTGGGACACGGTCAAGTGGGCATGGGACAAGCGGAATACATACGAGTTAGCCAACCAACTCGAGATTCCGACACCGGCCACAGTGTACGCGCGTTCTGTAGATGACCTGGAACAGGTCGCGATAGATCCGCCCTTCGCAGTTAAGCCATCGGTCAAAGAGCATTTCTTCTACGCCACGAAGGCGAAAGCGTGGCGTGCCAACGACCGCGCCGAACTGCGGACACTGTTTCTACGGGCTCAGCAGGTTGTTGGCGCAGGCGAGGTGATGATTCAGGACTTGATTCCTGGTGACGGGCGCCAGCAGTTCGCCTATTGTGCGTTCTTCAAGGCGGGTCAAGCGATTGCCAGTATGGTGGTGCGCCGAAGGCGGCAGCACCCGGCGGAATTTGGGCGAGCCAGCACCTTCGTTGAGACCATCGATCTGCCTATACTCGAAGAACTGTCCAAGCGGTTTCTGCGGGCAATCGACTATTATGGTTTGGTAGAGCTGGAGTACAAACTCGATCCGCGCGATGGCACGTACCGGCTACTCGACTTCAACGGACGCACGTGGGGCTATCATACGCTGGGGTGGGCTGCGGGCGTAGACTTTCCGCATTTGTTGTTTGCCGACCAGACCGGTGAATGTGTCCCGCACTGTCGCGGGAAGGAGGGGGTTAGCTGGATTCGATTGCTCACGGACTTGCCGACCGGCCTTCTCGAGATGTTGCGTGGCCGTCAAGACTTCCTTGCCTACCTGCGAACTCTGAGGGATATCGACATCGAATCCGTAATCAGCCGTGAGGATCCCCTCCCCGGCCTCGCGGAACTGGCACTGTTCCCCTATTTGTGTGTTAGACGCGGCTTTTGACGATCACGGTCTTGCGGGTAAACGTACCCCTGCACTTAGTAGAGAGAGTATTCTGACCTTAGGCTCGCGAACTTACCGGCGCACATGCAGGGAAACCACAATGATCCAAGAGATTGATCCGTTGGCAGATCCCCGCTGGCCGGCGTTTGTCAACGGCCATCCACACGCCTCGGTTTTCCACACCCGCGGATGGTTGGAGGCGGTATACAGGACGTACGGTTGCAGACCTGCGGCAATAACGACTGATGCGAGCTGTGAGTTAGCGAACGCGTTCGTCTTTTGCCGCCTACAGAGCTGGATGACGGGGAGCCGGCTGGTTTCGTTTCCGTTCTCCGATCATTGCGAGCCGCTTGCCGATAGCAAGGAGGATCTGCTGGCCCTATTCGCAGGCCTTGAGGAGCGGGCAGTGGCAGAGCGCTGCCAGTACGCGGAAGTCAGACCGACGTCGCTGTTTCCAGGAGTCCCGGCAAATTGGAAGACCAGCCAGGGCTATTTCATCCATCGACTAGATTTGCGTCCCGGCGCCAGCGCGGTATTCAGCAGTTTTCATCGGGACTGCATCCAAAGAAGGATACGGCACGCCGAGAGAGAAGGAATAGAGGTCACAGAAGGAAGGGATCCTGGTACTGTCAGGGCGTTTTACAGCTTGGTTTTGCAAACCCGCAGGCGGCATGGCCTGCCGCCTCAGCCAATCGCATGGTTTAGCAACATTGTCGAAAGCCTTGATGAGGCAGCGACGATTCGCTGTGCTTGGAAAGACGGTCAGCCTATCGCTGCGATCCTAACCCTCCGGCACAGAAAGACCCTATACTACAAATATGGTGCGTCCGTGGTACGCTTTCATAGATGCGGCGCCATGCCCTACCTGTTCTGGCATGCCATTCGAGATGCGATCGATTCTGGACTGGAAGAGTTGGATATGGGACGCTCGGACTGCGATAATGCCGGGCTCGTGACCTTCAAGGAACGATGGAACGCGACCCGCTCGGTTCTGTCTTACTTGCGGTCTCCCATGGATTCTCCCTCGCCTGTATACCGCGGTATGTGGAAGGGCAGTGTAGCTCGGATAGTATGCCGGTATATGCCAGAGCGGTGCTTCGTCGCGTTAGGGAAATTGTCTTATCGCCACGTCGCATAAGGATCCCTACGGCCGGCGATTCTCGGCGGTATGCTGGAAAGGGGTTTTTCTGGCAATGACATTCCACGGAACCAAGCTGCCGGGAACCTTTGAGATTCACCTCGAACGCAGATCCGATGAGCGCGGCTTCTTTGCGCGCTGCTGGTGCCAGGATGAGTTTGCGCGGAATGGATTGAATTCCAAGCTGGTTCAATGCAGTATCTCCTTTAACGCGCGGGAGGGGACCCTTCGAGGCATGCACTATCAGTCGCCGCCTTATGCGGAGGCCAAGTTAGTGCGCTGCACTAAGGGGGCGATTTACGATGTCGTGGTCGATCTTCGCCCAGACTCGCCGACGTACAGAGACTGGATCGGGGTGGTCCTCACGTCGGCGAACCGTAACATGGTTTACGTGCCAGAAGGATGCGGGCACGGCTTTCTGACCCTGGAAGATGAGAGCGAGGTCTTCTATCAAATGTCGGAAGTGTATAGCCCGGAGGCGGCTCGAGGAGCCCGCTGGAATGATCCGGCATTCCAGATCTCTTGGCCGGCAACGGTAAAAGTGATTTCCGAGCGGGACCGGACTTATCCAGATTTCGCACAATTGTGATGGGCTTGCTAAATGAACTCGGTCGCAGGGATACGGCGGCACTTGGCGAGGAGTTGCACCGCTTTGCGGCGGAGCTTTACCCGATTTGCCGGAGTATCACCGGAGACGGAATCCGGCGGACTCTAGCCTTGATTCAGGATCGCATCCCGCTGCGCACCATTGAGGTACCGACGGGGACCCAGGTCTTCGACTGGACCGTGCCCAAAGAGTGGAACATTAGGGATGCCTATATAAAGGCGCCGGACGGGACGCGAGTTGTGAATTTTCAGCAGGGGAACCTTCATGTCCTGAATTACAGCGTTCCGGTACGCGCTACGATGCCGCTGAGTGAACTCAAGCCGCATCTGTTTACCATTCCGGAGCATCCGGAGTGGATTCCTTACCGGACGTCCTATTACAAGGAGGATTGGGGATTTTGCCTTTCGCATAACCAGATGCTGGCTCTCGAAGACGGCGAGTACGAGGTATGCGTCGACTCCACCCTGGAAGCCGGCAGCCTGACGTACGGAGAGTGCTACCTGCCTGGCCGCTCTACCGACGAGGTCCTGATATCGACTCATGTTTGCCATCCGTCTTTGGCGAACGACAATCTATCGGGGCTGACCGTGGCAACCGCTCTAGCAAAGTTGCTTTCCGATTGTGGTCATCATTACTCGTACCGCTTCTTGTTTATCCCCGGGACAATAGGAGCCATCACTTGGCTAGCGCAGAACCACGACGGCGTTGGGCGCATCCGGCATGGGCTCGTTCTGACGTGCATCGGAGACGCTGGCGGATTTCATTATAAGAAGAGCCGGCGTGGAAATGCAGAGATGGACCGAGCCGCAGCGCATGTTCTCCGTCACCAGAATGAATCTTCCGAAATCGTCGAGTTCTCTCCGTACGGCTATGACGAGCGGCAATACTGCTCGCCCGGATTCAACCTTCCCGTCGGCTGCTTGATGCGGAGTGTTTGGGGAACCTTTCCGGAGTATCACACCTCAGCCGACGACCTCTCGTTCATTCACCCACTTCAACTGGCCGGATCGCTTCGACTGTGTGCCGCCATTTTGGACGTACTCGAGAACAACCGCCGATATCGTAACCAGCGCCCTTACTGTGAACCGCAGCTAGGCCGGCGAGACCTTTACCGGTCCACCGGTGGTCTGTCGCCTGGCCTGGAGGTCTCGGCGCGCCTCTGGGTGCTGAATCTCTCCGATGGAGAGCACTCTTTGCTGGATATCGCCGAGCGTTCGGGTATTCCGTTTTCCGCAATCAGCGATGCGGCGCAGTTGTTGTCTGAGAGTGGCCTGTTGGCCATCGTACCAGACGGCCCAACGGACGAAAAGCTCGAATAGTGTCCCCGATCATGGCCCCAGGACGAGCCGCCGCGCCGGTTGATTGAGACGCCTGGCACGCATCCATCTGCCCCGAATCGATGAGGGGCGACGGACAAAGCTGATGCCAAGATCCCAAGGTTTTGGATCTGCGTTATCCGCGAACCACTGTAACAGCAGGGAACTCTAGTGTTATCAGTCTCACAACGCATTGAAATGGAATGGACTTTGGCGTGCTCAGAGGAGGGTGCGGCATGAGATTACTATTGACTGGGCACAGAGGCTACATCGGCGCCGTTGCGGGGCCGCTATTGCGGTCCGCCGGCCATGAGGTTGTTGGCCTGGACACCGACTTGTTCGAGGGGTGCGAGTTCGGCCAAGCGGCCCAGGAAGTACCGGAGATCCGCAAAGACATGCGCGATCTGACGCGATCCGACCTCGATGGCTTTGATGCGGTTGTGCATCTGGCTGCCTTGTCGAATGACCCATTAGGCAACCTCGATGGCGACCTCACGTTCGACATCAACCACAGAGCCTCAGTTCGGCTAGCCGAGTTGGCCAAAGAGGCGGGAGCGCGCCGCTTCGTCTTCTCGTCTTCCTGCAGTACGTACGGTGCGGCAGGGGACGCGATCCACGATGAGAACGCTCCGCTCAGCCCGGTAACAGCGTATGCCGAGTCCAAAGTCCTAGTGGAACGTGACTTGGCCCGGTTGGCAGACGAGCGGTTTAACCCAACGTACTTGAGAAACGCGACTGCTTACGGCGCGTCTCCCAGGCTTCGCCTCGACGTGGTCTTGAACGACTTGGTGGCCTGGGCGTACACCACCGGGAGGGTGTACATCAAGAGTGATGGGACGCCTTGGCGCCCCATCGTGCACATTCGGGACATTACAGCGGCGATCCTCAGCGTGCTGGAGGCTCCACTGGACGCCGTGCACAACGAGACGTTCAATGTCGGCCAGACCGAGGAGAACTACCGCATTCGCGACTTGGCGGCCATCGTTGCCGAAACCGTTCCAGGCTGCCGCGTCGAGTATGCTGCCGACGGTGGACCCGACAAACGCTGCTACCGCATTAATTGTGACAAGATCGGACGGGTGTTGCCGAGTTTTCGTCCACAGTGGACGGCCCGCAAAGGAGCGCAGGAGCTCTATGAGGCATATCGAGCGGCAGGGCTGCGCTATTCCGATCTTGAATCTGGCCGTTACACCAGAATCAACCACATACAAAAGATGATGAGCATGGGGCGGTTGGACGCCTCGCTGCGGTGGAGACGGCAACCGGCCACGTCCGCCGCGGTTGCCTGATTCCGCTCGAGCCTCCACGAGAACATATGGCCACAATGACGCTTCCTGCCGAAACCGAGCAACAAGAGACCCCGGCTAAGCTGTGCCGCTTCTGCGGCGCCGGCCTGCGGCGAACGTTTGTCGACTTAGGTATGTCCCCACTGTGTGAGACTTACCCTTCGCCCACGGAGCTCAACCGAGGGGAAGTTTACTATCCGCTCCATGTCTACGTCTGCGACCAATGTTTCCTGGTTCAACTGGAGCAATATGAGAGCGCTGAGAATATCTTCAGCGACTACGCCTACTTCTCCTCCTACTCCGATTCCTGGCTGAAGCATGCGGAGAACTACTGCGACAAGATGATGACGCGAATTGGCCTAAGCAACCAAAGCTTCGTTGTCGAGGTGGCCAGCAACGACGGTTACCTACTGCAGTACTTCGCTGAGCGCAAGGTGCCGGTGTTAGGCATTGAGCCGGCGGGTAATGTAGCCAAGGTGGCCGTCGAGAAGGGAGTCCCGACACTTGTCCGGTTCTTCGGCGCTCAACTAGCGGAAGAGCTGGCAGATGGAAACCGCTGCGCCGACTTGGTGCTGGGCAACAACGTGTTGGCGCAGGTGCCGGATCTGAACGATTTTGTGGAAGGGCTCAAAATCCTGCTGAAGCCCGACGGCGTCCTGACGCTGGAGTTTCCTCATTTGCTTCGACTGATACAAAGAAACGAGTTCGACACAATCTACCACGAGCACTTCTCGTACTTCTCGATGATTACCACTGTCCGCATTCTGGAGGCCCACGGTCTGAAGGTGTTCGATGTGGAAGAGCTCACGACTCACGGAGGCTCACTCCGTGTTTACGCCTGCCGATCGGAAAGCCATCTACGCCGCATTGAGCCGAGCGTTCAGGCGCTGATCGAAGAAGAGCGAAGGGCCGGTCTGGCTTCGGCAGAGGGTTACGATAGCTTCGCGCGTCAAGTGCGAGAGACCAAACTGGCTCTGGTGGAGTTTCTGCTCGCTGCTGCAAGGCAGGGCAAATCGGTTGCGGGGTACGGAGCGCCGGGTAAGAGTGCGACCCTGCTGCATTACTGCGGGATTGGGAAAGACCTCATCGAATATACAGTAGACCGCAGTCAGCACAAGCAGGGCCGATTCCTGCCGGGCACTCATATCCCAATTCATCATCCGGATCGAATTCGAGAGACCAGGCCGGACTACGTCATTATCCTGCCCTGGAACCTGAAAGACGAGATCATCCAGCAACTGCAATATGTTAGGGAGTGGGGTGGCCGCTTTGTCGTGCCGATTCCGCAGTTGGCCGTCTATTGAAATGAAAAGAACGGAGGCGAGTCTATGAAAGTGGTCCTCTTCTGTGGCGGTGCCGGGATGCGGCTGAGGGGGTACGCGGATGATGTCCCAAAGCCGATGGTGCAGGTCGGGACGCGGCCGATTCTCTGGCATCTAATGAAGTACTACTCCCACTTTGGGCACAAGGACTTCGTCATCTGCCTCGGCTACAAGGGTAACTGCATCAAGGACTATTTCCTGCACTACGATGAATCCGCGTCCAACGATTTTGTCTGGTCGCAAGCGGGAAAGAAGATCCACTTCTTGAACCGCGATATCGACGACTGGACGATCACTTTTGTAGAGACCGGAGCCAACGCCACCATCGGCGAGCGGCTTAAGGCGGTGGAGCCGCATTTGCAGGGCGAAGAGATGTTCCTGGCCAACTATGGTGACGGACTGAGTGACCTCCCACTTCCGGCCATGCTAGAGGTATTCCGGCAGAGCCAGGCCGTTGCTTCTCTGCTGTTGGTACAGCCCACTGCGAGTTTTGACATTGTCAGTGCCGGACTCGGGGGAACCGTCACCAACATTTCCGCGTTGAATCGCAGCGACATCTGGATTAACGGCGGCTTCTTCGCGCTGCGCAACGAGATCTTTCGGCACATCCACCCCGGCGACGAGCTGGTCCGCCAGCCGTTTCAGCGGCTGATTGAGAAGCAGGCGTTGTTGGCGTACAAGTACACTGGATTCTGGCAGTGCATGGATACCTTCAAAGATAAGCAGTGCTTGGAGGAATTAAATCAGGGTCGGGCACCTTGGAAAGTCTGGCATAAAGTCTCCAGTCAGGTTTCGGACCACGTAGTGGCGATGTCGGCTCGCGCATGATCCATCTCAACCTGGGCAAAGGAGCGGCTCAAGCATTGCAGGTGCTGTGCTTAGGTGCCCATTCCGACGATATCGAGATTGGCTGCGGGGGAACCGTCCTCAGCTTGGCCGCGCAATACCCGGGCTGTGTATTTCACTGGGTGGTGTTCAGCGCAATTGGAGTTCGTGAGGCAGAAGCGAAGTGCGCGGCCGAGATGTTCGCTGGCCCAACAGGTCTGGCGGGACCGCTGCTGAAGACTTTTCCGGACGGATTCATGCCGTTCGTAGGCGCCGAAGTGAAAGCGGTCTTCGAAGGCCTGAAGCAGTCCCTCTCCCCGGACCTCATCCTGACTCACAACCGCAAGGATGCGCACCAAGACCACCGCCTGATAGCGGAGCTGACGTGGAATACCTTTCGGGACCATCTGATTCTGGAATACGAAATCCCGAAGTACGATGGCGACCTCGGTCAGCCTTGCGTGTTCGTACCCCTCCCGACAGAGGTCTGTCAGAGGAAGACGCGCTACATCATGGATGCCTTTCAGTCCCAACACTCCAAGCGCTGGTTTGGGGAGGACACCTTTCTCTCCCTCATGCGGCTGCGGGGGATGGAGTGCAACGCCCCCAGCGGTTACGCAGAGGCGTTCTACTGCCGCAAAGTGGTGTTGTGAGTCGATGGATGACACGCCAAAGCTGGCAGGGCTGCTTGACGCTTCTAATAGCCTGAGAACACGATGCGGGACTTGAGGGAGAAGACGATTCGTGGTGGGTTCGCAAGGCTCTGCGCACAAGGGGCGAGCTTTCTATTGCGCGTGGGATCCCTCATGGTATTGGCCCGGCTCCTGGGGCCAAAAGACTTTGGCCTTGTGGGCATGGTGACTGCCTTCACTGGAGTTTTGACTCTGTTTCGTGACTTCGGGCTGTCGTCCGCGGCCGTTCAGCGTGCAACCGTCACAGACGAGCAAATCTCAACGCTGTTTTGGATCAACGTGGCGTTTGGTGCACTACTCGGCCTTGTGACGGCAGCGATGGCACCGCTCATTGCCGCTTTCTATCACGAGCCCAGGCTCTTCGCGGTGGCGGCTGTTTTGGCGGTTGGCTTTCTTTTCAACGCCGCAGGGATTCAGCACTCAGTACTGCTGCAACGTCAGATGCGCTTTACCGCCCTGGCGGCGATAAGCGTCATTTCTTTGATTGTGGGTACCGCCGTTGCAATTGGTGGCGCCATGGCCGGCTACGGGTATTGGGCGCTCGTTGGGATGACGGTCAGCCTTCCATTCACCACCACCATTGGATTGTGGCTAACCTCGGGCTGGGTTCCGGGGATGCCGCGCCGCCGGGTTGGTATCCGTTCGATGATGCGGTTCGGCGCCACGCTCACTTTGAATGGCCTCGTGGTATACGTTGCTAGTAACCTCGAAAAAGTTCTATTGGGCCGCTTTTGGGGAGTCGATGCGATCGGGATCTATGGGAGGGCCTACCAGCTCATCAGCATCCCAACAGACAACCTCAACTCAGCCGCATCCGAGGTGGGGTTCTCGGCGCTTTCGCGGCTCCAGGACGATCCCCCTCGTCTCAAAAGCTACTTCCTGAAGGGTTACTCCCTCCTCCTGGCACTCACCCTTCCTATCACGCTTGCCTGTGCTCTCTTCGCCGATGACGTGGTTGCCGTTCTCCTGGGGCCAAAGTGGATGGCGGCGGCTCCAATCTTTCGCTTGCTCGCTCCGACGGTCCTCGTGTTCGCGATCGCCAATCCATTAGCATGGCTGCTGTCTTCGATCGGGTTGGTTGGACGGCTTTTGAAGATGGCTCTTGTGATCGCCCCCATCATGATTGCGGGTTACCTTGTGGGATTACCCTATGGACCGAAAGGGGTCGCGCTTGCCTACTCGGTGGTCATGACAGCGTGGCTGATTCCGCTTGTAATCTGGGCACTGCATGGTACGGCCATTTCCCCGCGCGATATTCTGCTGGCGGGAAGCCGGCCATTCGCTTCAAGCATCGCCGCTGCCGGACTAGCGTACGCAGTGCGGGTATTCTACGGTCACTGGTTGCCCGTTATTCCACGTCTTATGTTAGAGAGCACGGTTCTGTTGGTTGCATTTGCCGGGATACTGTTGTTCGTCGCCGGGCAAAAGTCTCTGTACCTGAGTCTGCTTCGCGGATTCACAAGGTCGGCACCGGCCGAAGAAGCCAGCCTCGCTTCAGCCTAGCCGGCGTCTGAGTCCAGTGACGCCAACCACATTCGCGCAGCAGCCCGTCATGCAAGCTGTTGACGCTCGACCCTGGGTGGTCCAATTCTCGTGAGCGTTTCGCTTCGCACTCGCGCAGCGAGCAGCCGCAACCAATTAGCTCAGGATTCATACAGGAAAACGCCGCGGATCAGGCAGCCCCATATTCGCCTATTCCTCTCCTGCCTCGTCTCAGTTACTGGCCTCGCGTGGGACCAATCGTTCCCACGGTGGAGGGTTAAGTTACTGAAAACGCCGAAAACCAATGTTCAAGAGCGGGCCCGATCGTTCCCACTTTTCCGCTGGTGCACGAAACGGAAGCGGCCCGCGCAAACTGCCTGCTTCCCAACCTCAGTATGGCATGTGGAAGAGTGCGAGTGCGACGAGCGGGCTCGGGCACAGGTGCGTAAGGCCTGTGAGGACAGCGGCTTGGGAAAACTCGGCGGAGTTGTGACTGAACTATGCGATGATTGGCGGAATGGCGCGGGTTCGCAGAAAGGCAAGACAGTTCAGCAGGCTATTCCGGTCTGCCTCCTCTTTCGTGCCGCGTCATCATAGCCGCCACCCGATGCGCCGCGACGTCGGGTGGATGCATCGCCATCAAGGAGCATGCCGCTGGAGCCTATGAAGGGAGCGTTGGGTTTGCAGGGCGGATACGACCATTTCGCCGGACCAACCCTGCCGATGAGATTCTCACCAGATCATCCCGCCTTTGCAGGCGTTCTTCAAGTGCTCCACATCGGGTCGCGTGAGTTGCGGCGCCGCGCGAGTACCGAGCACACGCACTTGTCGGATTGCCGCCTCCTGAAGTGGTTCGAAAGAGCCAGCGGCCGAGTTGGCGCCGACGCCTTCAACACAGCCGAAAGGATACAACGGGTGGGACCGCAAAACATGCCCAACGAGGGGAGGGGCGTCGCTGTCTGCATCATTGTGGAGAACCTCGTCGTGCCACCGGACAGGCGCGTCTGGCAGGAGGCCAATGCCCTGTCCGCCGCGGGATATTCGGTTTCGATCATCTGCCCGAAAGGACTTGGATATACCCGCTCCCGGGAAAGAATAAACGATGTTGAGATTTATCGGCATGCCAGCCTGGAGTGGCCGGGGCTGCTTGGTCATATCATCGAATACGTTTGGGCTTTGGCCGCAGAGTTCATTTTGGCATTGAGAATATACGAGCGCTCACGGTTCCGAATCCTGCATGCTTGCAATCCGCCTGACACAATCTTCTTGATCGCTCTGTTTTTCAGGGTGTTCGGGGTTCGTTTCATATTTGACCACCACGACCTGACTCCGGAGTTCTGCCAAGTCAGATTCCCGCGAAAGAGTTGGCTCTACTGGTGCGCGCGGCTAGCTGAGAAGCTCACATTCCGTGCGGCGGATGTTGCTATTTCCACGAACCAGTCGTTTCGGCAAATCGCACTTCTCCGAGGTGGGGTCAAGGCAGACCGAAACTTTGTTGTTCGAACATGCCCGGACCTGAAGGATCTGGCTTTTACGCCGCATCCCCATCTCAAGAGGGGGCGAAGGCATCTTGTCGTATACGTCGGTGTCATGGAGCCTCAAGATGGCCTCGGTCTGCTTTTGGAGTCTATCGACTGCTTGGTGAATGGTCAGGGTCGTGAAGATACGCTATTCGTGCTGATCGGGTTCGGAACAGAGGTGCCCTCTCTGAGGTCGCGGGTTGCCGACCTCGGCCTTCTACCGTGGGTCGAGTTTGCCGGTCCGCTTTACGGCGACGACCTTTGGGCATACCTCGCGACGGCAGATGTGGCCGTTGCGCCCGATCCGTCGAACGTTCTCAATAACAAGCTGACTATGATCAAGATACTTGAGTACATGGCCTTTGGGCTCCCGATTGTGCTCTATGATCTCGAGGAGGGAAAACGATCCGCAAATGGAGCCGCGCTCCACGCTGAGGCAAACGACCCCGTCGACTTTGCCAGCAAGGTTGGAACACTATTGGATTCCGAGTCGCTGCGCCAACGGCTGGGTGGGAAAGGTAGGGAAAACATTTTGGGCGGCATGAACTGGGAGGCTGAAAAAAAGCGGCTCCTGGAAGCCTACCGAACAGCTCTTCGTTGACGAGAATCGCGTCAGGCGAGGCGCAGCGCGGATAAGCCTCCGCAAGAACCGTTGAGGGAGCCACGCTGCCAGATACGAGATTGGCCGTTTTCCCGTTATCACGCCTCCGGTGCCCGCGATCTTTCGGGGCTAGGGAGTGTCAGAAACTTTCAGCAAATCCCAATCATCATCCATTATGTGCAGTTTGTTTCCGCGTCGCGTTGCGAGAAATGTCCCTAAGTGTATAACGTATAACATAATCTCCCCCGACCGCTTGGTTTGGCAGTCAAAGTGCCGTTGCCCTTTAGGGAAACGCGTTTGCGACGAGTTCGGGGAGCAGTGGCAAAAGTCGCCTCGGGCGGGACGCGAAGGGCGGTAGCTCCCAAAGACACGCGCCAGTCGAGAGTGCGCGGCCGCCAGTTTTGGCTTGGGTGATATGGAAGCCACAAAGAACGATACCGCGACCCTAGCGGCTGAGAGCGATCTTGGCGAAACCATCGCTCGGTTCGCCGGGGCGCTAATCCGACGCCGGTGGTGGTTCTTGCTCACGGCTGGCACTGTTATCGTCGCGACGGCAGTTGCCCTAACCTTGCTTCCAAACCGTTACACGTCCGAAGCGACGATCATCGTGGTTCAGCAAAGCGTGCCTGAACGGTACGTCGTGCCAACGGCCAGTACCGACCTCAACAGGGTCCTGCAGGCCATGATGCAAGAGGTGCTGTCGCGGCCGCAGTTGCTGGGGCTGATCGACGAGTTCGGACTGTATCGCAAGGAGAGAGCGCGGTTGGCCCCGGAACTGATACTGTCGCGGATGCGGGACGACATTGACGTTCAGCCACTCGATCCCGTGGGCGAATCGTCTGGGCGAAAAGACCTGAATGCGTTCAAGATTTCATTCGTGGCAAGTACGCCGCTCATAGCGCAGGAGGTCACGAGCCGGTTGACCTCGCTATTCATACAAACCAACATCAACTCCCGCGCGCGTCAAGCCACGAACACCACCAGCTTCCTTCATGAGCAACTGGAAGCTGCTAAGGCGAAGCTGGCCGATCAGGAACAACAACTCAAGCAGTTTAAGATGCAGTATCTTGGCTCATTGCCGGAGCAGCAACAGGGTAATCTCGCCATACTTTCCAGCATCCAGTCCCAGCTTCAGAATACTGAGGACAGCCTGAACCGTGCCCGGCAACAGAAGGTATATCTTCAGTCGATGCTGGATGGCTACCGGCGTCTGGCTTCGCAAGCGTCCCGAATATCGGCGATAGGTGCCGTCAGCCAGCGCGGTGCAGGTACTGAGGTATCTCCAGATGAGGCCGCGCGTCTGAATCTCTCAGGCCTTCAAGCGAAGGAGGCAGCATTACGGACGACCTATGGGGACCAATACCCCGAACTTATCGAAGTTCAACGGGAGATAGTGGCAGCAAAGGCTGGTCTTACCAGTTCAAAGTCGGCCGACTCCACGCCTGCCGGAGACGATGCAAGAAGCGAAAAGGCCGGGACCCCGAAGTTGCCGATAGCTGGAGTCTCGACAGCAGCGTCAGAGGACACTGCGTCGACCGCGCAGATTGAGAGCCAGTTGGAAGCAAATCGCCTAGAGATTGAAAACCTATCCAAAGACGAACTACAACTAAGAGCAAAAACCGCAGTATACCAAGATCGCTTGAACTTGACACCTGTTCGTGAACAACAATTAGCCGGGCTGATGCGGGACGACGAGCTATTGAAGAAGGAATACTCGGATTTGCTGAGTAAGGAGCTGGAGTCCCAACTGGCAACGAATTTGGAGGAGCAACAGGGCGGGCAGCAGTTTCGCCTCATCGACCCTCCCACTTTACCGACAGTACCGTCCAGCCCAAAGCGCGGCAAGATCGCGTTCGGCGGCGCCGCTGCGGGCATTGTATTAGGCTTGGCGCTCGCTTTCGCCATCGACGCGAAGGATCATTCGTTTCATCGGGAGAAAGACCTGAGACGCGACCTGCGGCTGCCGCTCATCGTTAGTGTCCCATTGGATCTGACGGCTCGGGAGTACAGGGCTCACGCCTGGAAGATGGTGTTCGAATGGTTCGGCGGCGCCGTGGTTGCGATAACAGTCTCGGCTGCCGGGATGTACATGTATATGCATCGGTAAGGAGCCACCTTGGCCCTGCATTCGAGGCGCAATGACCACCCTAACATACTTGTTCTTGGAGTCGAGCCGATGAGCCGGCTATTCGATTTGATGCGTCAGTCCGGATCCCCGGCGGATTGCGATGAACTGACTGGGGCGCTGGTCGAGCGCGCCCAGATTGTGCCTGAGAGTAGACTCGTCTTTCACACGAATCCCCGCAGCCCCGGCGCCGACCGATATAGGCTTCTGCGGATGCGGCTGAGGGAGTTAGGGTCATCGGGAAAACTGAAGACGGTTTTGATCACTAGCCCGCTTCCGCATGACGGAAAGTCCACAGTCTGCCTGAACCTCGCGACGGCGCTTGCCGAGGGCGGCAAGAAGAATGTACTAGTGATCGAAGCCGATCTTCACCAACCCGCCCTAACCGGGAGGCTCAGACTCAAATCATGGACCGGGCTCGCAGAATGCCTCGAAGGCACGGTCGAGCCGCAGTCGGCAATTCGACTTATCGACCCGCTGAAGTGGTACCTCTTGCCTGCTGGCGGTTCGCGTCCTAACGCCTCCGAACTGCTGCAGACTGCGGCTCTTTCGCGCGTGATGGGTAAGATACTGCCACACTTCGATTGGATACTCGTGGACTCTCCACCCGTCTTGCCGTTGAGTGATGCGACGTCGTTGACGCGTTACGCCGATGCCACATTGCTCGTCGCACGGGCTGACCGCACCGTTCGTGAGGCGATCGACGAGACGATTGCCATTATTGGGCGCCCGCGCATCGTTGGAATAGTCCTAAACGGAACAAAATCGTCTGATCGCCCATATTCCAGATTTTATAGCTCCTACTATTCCGAAGGTTCGGCACGGGCAACCGATGGACTCAGCTAAGTGTGGAGCGCGCTTTCGCGGGCTTGGGGCAGCCGTCTGCGGATGTGAAACATATCGAGATGCGGCCACGCGAACTGCGTTACGCCTCGAGGATGTCCCCGATGCGGATGGGTACGGCGACGCTAAGAAGTCGACTAATCGCTCAGGCTCGCGCCGGAGCAATGGGCCTGTGACGGAATCATCAATGACTCGACTGCTGATTGCTGACGGTCAATTGCGCTTTAGCCAGCGGTTGCGGCAATCGCTGGAGCGCAAGCACGACATCCAGGTCATTGGCGAGGCGTCGGATGCGTCCAGTACTGTTAAACTCACGCAGCAGCTCAAGCCGGACATTCTTCTCATCGATCTTGCACTATGCCAACAGTCTGCGTTGCTGGGCCTTGGTGCAGGAAGTTTTTCCCAGCAGCGAACCGTTGTGCTGCTTGCCGGGATCGAAAAGGATGCTATTGTAGAAGCTTTCCGTTTTGGCGCGCATGGCATTCTTCCTCGAACGGCGAGCCCGACGGTGTGGCGAAGGACTATTCGGCGCGTTATGGGCGGTCAATACTGCTTCGAGGACGGCAGCGTTGACGTTCTTCTGGAGGCATTTCGCGCCTCGTTTGTTCGGGAGGATGAAAGTTTTCAAGGAGACTATCGGCTCACAACGCGCGAGTTGGAGATCGTAGCAAAGATCGCCGCGGGGTATTCGAATCGGGAGGTCGGACAGCACTTTTCGATCTGCGAGCGGACTGTCAAGCATCACCTTACCAACATCTTTGACAAGGTCGGGGTGGCTAGCCGGCTCGAATTGGCATTGTTCGCAGTGCAGCACCGATTGGCCGCAGCCGAGTCGGTCGCCAGGCGGCCGGTGCAGGATGACAAGGAGTCCCGTGGCAGTAGCCACTCTGCCTTCACTGCAGGGGGAACGCTGTGAAGCGGGCTCTTTGGGACAGGCGCTACGCTATGCTTGGTTCGCCGGCTCTGCGATCAACGCCGCAAAGCTTGGCATTCGTGCTGGTCGTGCTTGTGTCGCTATTCCCGTTTTGGCAGCCGTTGAACATGCTCGTCAGGCTATCGCTCCAGAACGAACGGTACACACACATTCTCCTGGTGCCATTCATCAGCTTGTGCGTGTTCTGCTTGGAGTGCAAAGAGACATTGCCCAACGCCCGCTATGCACCGAAACTCGGCATTCCATTGCTTGCATTGGGCATGATCCTGTTCTGGATTCTGAATGCGCATCCGTCGCCGACAGAAACCGGCAGCCTGTTTCTTCTCATGCCATCGATCATCCTGGTGTGGGTGGCTGCGTTTCTCCTTTGCTATGGCCCGCAGGTTCTCCGAGCAGCGGCTTTCCCAGTGTGCTTTCTCTTGTTAATGGCTCCGATCCCCGTCGGCCTGCTGAACCAAGTTACTCTTGGATTGCAGAAGAGTTCGGCTGAGGTAACCTATCTCCTGTTCAAAGTCTCGGGCATGCCCGTTTTCAGGCAGGGCTTCAGATTCTCGCTTCCTGGTGTTGAAATCGAGATCGCGGAGCAATGCAGTGGCATACGTTCGGGCTTGGCCATTTTGATTACCAGCATCTTGGCAGGCCACGCGTTTCTTAAGCCCTGGTGGAGCAAGGGCATGCTCGTCTTGTTCGCTATTCCCCTGGCCATATTCAAGAACGCGGTGCGTATTGTGACGATTTCAACCCTCGGGGTGTACGTGAATCGAGCCTTCCTCTATGGCAACCTACACAGGCGCGGCGGCTTGGTATTCGCGCTGTTGGCCGTTCTGATGTTGGTTCCAGCTATCGTCGTGCTGCAAAAGGCGGAACGTCGCGATGGCCTGGGCCGTGCCTAACATTCCGCTTGGGGATGCTCCTCGCCTGTACCTCCGCGCCCGCCACTGGCGTTTCTCCAATTTCCAGAGACCGGCAACCCGCTGGGCGAGCGGAATGCCGACATTTGCGTGGCGCTCCGCAGAGACATTCAGCCGCTAAGCCGGAACCGGAACGAGAAAGCGCCGGAGTGACATTGAGTCACTCCGGCGCTTTCTCGTTCAACTTACGGTGAGGCCCTCTGGGCCTGCTCTGTCTGCCGCACCGCCGGCCGGTGAATGTCTATCGGGCCGCTCCAGTCCGCACCAACCGTCGTCGCATCAGGAAGAATACGCCGACAAGAGCTGAGAGCTCGACCGCTAAGGTAGCCGGAAGGGATGACTCGGGTGTGCTGACGACGAGGAATTCCTGGGAAGCGTTCAGCGGATTAGGCGTGAACACGGTGGTGTCGCTTCCGACATATCCAGCCGACACTGCGGAGAAGGCTTGAGCGATCAGGCTCGCCGCTCCGCCGTCCGGGTCAAGAGCCTGGCCATCGAAAATATCCCAGATGGCGAATGAATAGTTAGTCTGTGCGATTGGATTGGTAACGTTCGAGCTGGCCAGCAGCCCATTTGCGAGCCACGCGACAGCGTCGTAAGCCTGTTGATCGGTGAAAGTATCTCCAGCGTTAAACGGGTCGGAGTACGACGCTGCGGTAAACTTCTGATCCCCGTCTAAGGCTCCCGCATTCGTCGCATCGGCGCTCGTAGGGTCGTCCAGGGACGAGTCTGTATTGAAGTCGTCGCAAATCAAGTACCCGGTGTAGATCGGGCTGCCATTTTCGGTGATCGTACCCCAATATGGACTGACGTACACGCCATCGGCCGACGCTCCGTCGCCAACGCCCGTGAGGTCAATCGTGTATTGTGCGGACCCTACAGAAGCAAATGCCAGCGCCAGAAGACCGGCAATGTTCCAATGACCAATCTGTTTGAAGTGATTTCGCATGTTACGCATCCTTATCCTCCGAGGGGATGACTCCCGCTTCCCCGGCCTCAGTAGAGTCATCGCCAGTGAAATTGCTTCATCAAGATTACAGCCCGCAGCAAGTCCCGTCAATCGTACCAAAGGGCAATGGAATCGCCGGAGAACAAAGGGAATACTGCCGTGTGTTGGCCACAAAGCACTTGGCTCGATGAAAAGTCCTGGTACCAGCGGGAATGTGCGAAAGTGTATCTCCTGGTAACATTGTTCCTGGCCCAAAGTGGGCGTAAGAAGTGGTCGCTAGAGAATCGGGGAGGCTTATGTACTTGACACATGGCGTCGCGCCAGATCGAAGGGTTCTTTTGGCCATCCTGGCAGTTGCGCTTGCTGGGTGTTCTTCGGATCCCAATCAGCAGAAGGCAAAGTATCTCCAGCGCGGCGAGCAGTACTCCAGTGCCGGTAAGTACCGTGAGGCGGTGATAGAGTTTCGCAACGCGGTGGCCCTTGACCCAAGATTCTCGAAAGCCCATTCGCAGCTTGCTCAGGCCTATTTGAGACTCGGTAACTCCGAGGCAGCCTACACGGAGTACATGGAGGCCGTCACTCTGGACCCCAGGGATTCAAACGGACAACTGGAGCTTGCGGGCCTGATGATCGCGCGTTGGCAGTTTGACCAGGCCCAATCGGCTGCCCAAGCAGTTCTGAAAGCCACTCCCACAAATGCCCGTGCTCACGCGATACTCGGCGAAACATACCTATTGACTCGTAATACTCCGGCTGCGATTCTGGAATTCCAGCACGCGATCGAGTTCGCGCCCCACCAGGTTGAGCATTATGTCGCCTTAGCGGCGGTATATCTGTCCGCCGGACAGGTCGCAGAAGCGGAACGTGTTAACCGGCAAGCCGTTGACGCCAACCCACGATCCGTCGAAGCGCGAGTCAGTCTGGGGCAATTCTATTTCACCCAGGGCAGGTTGGCTGAAGCGGAGGCCGAAATGCGTCAGGCGGCCGATCTGGACACTCGGGCGTTCCTGCCTCGGGTCCTTTGGGCTCGGGTACTGGTCCGTGCGGGAAAGCTAGCCGACGCGGAGAGACTCTATCGTGGGGTCAAGAGTATCGCCCCCAACGACCCTCAGGCGTATCAGGCCCTCGGCCATTTCTATGCGTCAACAGGCCAGAAAGAGAAGGCGGCCGTCGAATTCGAGTCGCTGATGACTTCCAAACCGAAGGACACTTCGGTGAAGATGAGTTTGGTCGAGACTTTGATCGACGTGAATCGAATCCAAGAGGCAGGTGCCGTCGAGCAGCAGGTTTTGGCAGCCGATCCAGCGAACCCACGCGCGCTTATCTCGGGCGGTCGGATACTGATCGCACAGGGCAAACACCAGGAAGCGGTTTCAACTCTCGAGAAGGCAGTGCAGGCCGATCCGCAGTCCGCACCTGGATACTACTTTTTGGGGGTCGCCCAGAGGGCACTCCGGGAGCCCGATTTGGCCAGGCCTGCATTTGCACGGGCTCTCGCGCTTTCTCCAGGAATGGTTCAGGCTCAAGCTGCGCTGGCATCACTCACGGCTTCAACGGGAGACAACGACGAAGCCCTGCGTTTAGCCGCTGGCGCTCTGAAGGCGCGTCCCGGTTTGCCTCTGGCGGAGCTATCGAGCGCCAAGGCTCTGCAGGCCAAGGGTGAATTCCAGCAAGCGGAAGCCACGCTTCTGGACCTCCTCAAACAGAACCCGACATCGCTTCCCGCGTTAGCACAGTTGCTCAACCTGTACCTGGTTCAGGGCAAGACCGCTCAAGCCGTGGATCGAATTGCGGGATTGGTTCAAACGAACCCGCAGAACGCTGGGTTACACTTCCTACTGGCGTTGGGCTACTTCGACCTGAAGGATTTGGATAAGTCGGAATCCAGCCTGAAGCAGGCGATTGCACTGGATCCGACCACGCACCAAGCGTATAGCCTTTTCGGAAACATTCACCTCGCCAAGGGCAACGTTGACGCCGCTAAACAGGACTTCCGCAAGGCGATTGAGGCCAATCCCCGTAACGTCTCAAATTACCTCGTCCTGGAGGCCCAGTACGAGCGAGAAGGCAACTGGGACGAGGCAACAAAGCTCTGTGAAAAGGCGCACGAGATCGATCCGGAATCTGCCGTCGCCGCCGGCTCGCTGGCTTTTCTGTACCTCGAGCACGGCGGCGATGTCAATGTGGCGCTATCTTTGGCTCAAAAGGTGAAACAGAAGATTCCACGCTCCCCGCTAGCGGCCGATACCGTGGGCTGGGCCTACTACAAACTGGGATCCATCGAACCCGCTGTCACTGAGTTGCAGGAGTCCGTGAAAAGGGCTCCAAACAATGCCATGTTCGAATTTCACTTGGGAATGGCCTACCTGGCCGACCGCAAGCCCGACGCAGCTCGAAGAGCCCTGCAAGATTCCCTGAAGCGCGATCCGCAATCGCCCTTCGCCGCTGGCATCAGAGAGACGCTGGCGAAGCTCACCACCGGAACGAAATGACGGAATTCTTGCGAGCCGCATCACGTAGCGCCACAACTAATGCTCATTTGATTCTGAGGCAACCACGCGAAGATCGCGTCCTCAGTTGCGGCCGGCTGCGACGCGTGAGGCCGTGCTATGGCCAATGCCGGCGTGGCCAGTTGAGCGCGTTCGAAGTGGAGAATCTAGAGTGACTTGCGACAGACTGGTGATCTAGCGCACGTTTGACATCGGTGCATGGCTTTCGGCCGGGCAAACTGCCGGAGCAGTAAGAACTACACTAACGGGGCAATTACTGCACCGGCTGCGTCCTCAAGGACTCGGTTCGACCTCCGGCAGAATCGGCCTTGAGCCGCGCTTACGGTCGAATTCAGGTGCCGCTAGCAAAGCAGGATGGAAGGGGCTTTTCATTAACTTGCCGAACCGCTGGCGCCTTATGCCGCCGATTGCGTTCACTCCGAACCCGCAAGTTGGCCAAACGCGTGCTTACTACCTGCTCTTAGGATCTTGACGATGAACAACTTCATTTACAGACTTGCATTTCTCGTGTTGTCGACGACTATGGTAGTTACCGGGTGGCCGCACACATCTCGCTTGGCGGCTTCGCCGACTGTCACTTACGTTCAGGGCAACTCCACTTCAAGCAAGCCAGCCAATTCGATCGTTGGCGCAGACGATGTGACTAACTCCACCAGTGGGCCCGGCAGCGGCCTTACGCGACTGCTGTCGGCGTCGCCGAACGGCGACATAACTGAAGCTCGAGTGGTCGCGTCCCCAGCCGCCACTCGGTCAGGGCACACAGTCCTGCCGTTGGCGAGTACTGTATCGGCGAACAGCCGCGCGACCGGAGGCCGGCCGGCAGTCACCCTCGCAGGGACGCAATCTGCCGGGGGTTCGAGTGGCGCCTTTCGGGAAAAAATGGCGACTAACTTAGTGGTGCTGAACAGTACAGTTAGCACGGCCATCACTCCACCAGCAAACATGGATGCTGTGACGGTGAAAAGTAACTGGCTAAGCGAAAGCTCGTCCGGCGCAGCCAGGCGCACTCGTCCGCCGACGGTGACCAGCGTATCGCCGAATACTGGGCCTGCGGCGGGAGGGACGACAGTCACGGTCACAGGAACTAACTTCGCCGCAGGGTCGATTCTGACATTTGGGGGAACGGCAGCAACCAACGTAGTGGTGCTGAACAGCACAACCATCACGGCTACAACGCCTGCTGGAAGCGCGGGTGTAGTGACAGTAACTGTGACGGTGAGCGGGCGTAGTGGGAGCCTAACCAATGGATATACCTACGCCAGCGAAGATGCGGCGCTACCGGCGGTGAGCGGTGTATCGCCGAGTAGTGGGTTGACGGCCGGCGGGACCGCAGTCACGATCACTGGGACGAGCTTTGCCGCGGGAGCGACCGTGACGTTTGGCGGGACGGCGGCAATCAACGTAGTGGTACTGAACAGCACAACGATCACGGCTACAACGCCTGCTGGAAGCGCGGGTGTAGTGACAGTAACTGTGACGGTGAGCGGGCGTAGTGGGAGCCTAACCAATGGATTCACCTACGCCAACGAAGATGCGGCGCCACCGGCGGTGAGTGGTGTATCGCCGAGTAGTGGGTCGACGGCGGGTGGGACAGCAGTCACGATCACTGGGACGAGCTTTGCTGCGGGAGCGACCGTAACGTTCGGCGGGACGGCGGCG